>Ga0164243_10000135_pt1 | contig 186625 bp, 167 predicted proteins | sample OricompcompostOP_FD_108781 | JGI IMG/M metagenome (GOLD analysis project Ga0164243, IMG submission 108781) | Organic Plus compost microbial communities from Emeryville, California, USA - Original compost - Organic plus compost (OP) | ecosystem: Engineered > Solid waste > Mixed feedstock >...
CGAACGAGAAGCCGCCTACACCGCATGGCTCCACCACTACAATCACCACCGACCCCACACCGGCATCGACGGCCAAGTCCCCGCAGACCGCGTTCACAACCTCACGGGGAAATACACCTAGGGCGTCGTCGGTCAGGGTCAGCCCGGTCATCGTCCGGATCGGCCGGGTGAGCAGCAGGACCGCCACCTGCGGCTCGGCGGCACCCTGCCCTTCCTGTCCCACCGACTGGGCGTGATCTCCCGGTCCGCACCGGGGAGGCTGTGGCCGGAGAACGCCGCACGCCCCTCCCTCCTCGAAACCGACGACCTGGTCGGCAGCTTCTTCTACGACACCGCACTGAGCGCCTCGAAGGCGGCGATGAGCGGGGTGACTGCGGTGACCGATCGCTCGCACGTCGTATTCGGCTCGGATTGGCCGTTCAGCGCGCTGACCTTCACCGGCAGGGGTGATCCGGCTCCGGGCCTCAGCGAGGTCTTCACCGCGAGTCAGCGACGCGAGGTCGAGCGGCTCAATCCGCTCCGGCAGCTCCCGCGCCTCGCCGCCCGGCTGACTTGAGCCGAGCTGCGAGCGGCATATACCCCTACTGCCCGGCGGCCCGCCGCGGAAGCTCGTCCGACGACGCAGCGACCTCGGCCCAGATGCCGTCGAGCGACAGACCCAGTTCGTCCGCCACCGCGGCGACGGTCGAGAACGACGGCGTCGCCACTCTGCCGGTCTCGATCTTCCGGAGCGTCTCCGGCGATACGCCGGCGGCGACCGCGACGTCGAGGATGGACCGCTCGGCTCGCGCGATGCGCAGCAGGGCGCCCAGCCGTTGCCCCCGGGCGATCTCATCGGGCCGGAGCGGAAGTCTCACCATGCCCCCATTCTAGTACCGGTATTTAATAACCGGTATTGTTATTGGCATGATTGAGATTCTCAGCCGCCGGCAGCTCGACCGGGCCCGGCAGACCGGACACCTCGTCGGCGACATCCTCCGGTCGCTCCGGCAGCGGGCCGAGGTCGGCACATCCCTGCTCGACCTGGACCGCTGGACCGGCGAGATGATCCGCGACGCCGGCGCGGAATCCTGCTACCTGGACTATGCGCCGTCCTTCGGTCGCGGACCGTTCGGCCACTACGTCTGCACCTCCGTCAACGACGCGGTACTGCACGGCAAACCGCACGGCTACGCGCTGGCCGACGGAGACCTGCTCACCCTCGATCTGGCGGTCCGGCTGCACGGCGTGGCCGCCGATGCCGCCGTCAGCTTCGTGGTCGGTTCCTCCGCCGATGCCGAGGACCTGCGGCTGATCGCCACCACCGAACAGGCACTGGACGCCGGCATCGCCGCACTCGCTCCAGGCGGCCGCCTCGGTGACGTCTCCGCGGCGATCGGCGCCGTCCTGACCGCAGCGGGCTATCCCGTCAACCTCGAATTCGGCGGTCACGGCATCGGCAGCACCATGCACCAGGATCCGCACGTGGCCAATGCCGGCCGTCCCGGCCGCGGGCTTCGACTGCGTCCCGGACTCGTCCTGGCCCTCGAACCCTGGGCGATGATCGACACCGATCGGCTGATCACCGACGACGACGGCTGGACACTGCGCAGCGCGACCGGCTGCCGGACCGCACACTCCGAACACACCGTCGCTGTCACCGACAGCGGCGCCGAAGTGCTCACCGGGCCGTCCTGAGGGCCGTCCGCCTCTGGACAGCCGTCGTACACTGGAGGTAGTCGATCAGCCCACACGGCCTCCCAGCCCACCGGGGCCGCGCGTGCGACGCGAAAGGCGGCACTGACGATGAGCGACGATACTTTCGGCACCCGTGAACAGCTCGACGTGGCCGGCACGTCCTACCGGATCCACCGGCTCGACCGGATCGAGGGTTCGGCCCGACTCCCCTACAGTCTCAAGGTCCTGCTGGAGAACCTGCTGCGCAACGAGGACGGCCGCCTGGTGACACCGGCCCAGATCGAGGCCCTGCGGGACTGGGATCCGGCCTCCGACCACAATCCGGAGATCCAGTACACCCCGGCGCGGGTGCTGATGCAGGACTTCACCGGCGTCCCCTGTGTGGTGGATCTGGTCGCGATGCGCGATGCGATGACCGCCCTGGGCGGCGATCCGTCGACGATCAACCCGCAGATCCCCGCCGAACTCGTCATCGATCACTCGGTGATCGCCGACGCCTTCGGCGGTCCGGACGCCTTCGGGATCAACGCGCAGCTCGAGTTCGACCGCAACAAGGAGCGCTACCAGCTGCTGCGCTGGGGACAGCAGTCCTTCGACGACTTCTCCGTGGTTCCACCGGACACTGGGATCTGCCACCAGGTCAACCTCGAATACCTCGCCCGGGTCGTCTTCACCCGTGAACGCGACGGTCACCTGGAGGCCTACCCGGACACCCTCGTCGGCACCGACTCGCACACCCCGATGGTCAACGGTCTGGGCGTCCTCGGCTGGGGCGTGGGCGGTATCGAAGCCGAAGCGGCCATGCTGGGCCAGCCGATGAGCATGCTCATCCCGCAGGTCGTCGGTATCCGGCTGAGCGGCGAACTGCCCGAGGGCACCACCGCCACCGACCTGGTACTGACGGTCGCGGAACTCCTGCGCGGCATCGGCGTGGTGGGAAAGTTCGTCGAGTTCTTCGGTCCCGGCGTGGCCAACGTCCCCCTCGCGACCCGCGCGACGATCGGCAACATGAGCCCCGAATACGGCTCCACCGCAACGATGTTCCCCATCGACGACGAAACCCTCGACTACCTCCGGCTCACCGGCCGCAGCCCCGACCGGATCGCGCTCGTCGAAGCCTACGCCCGCGAGCAGGGGCTCTGGCACGACCCGGCACACCTGCCCGATTTCTCCCGGATCGTCGATCTGGACCTGGCGGCGGTGGAGCCCTCCATCGCCGGACCGCGCCGCCCGCAGGACCGGATACCGCTCGGCGATGCCCCTCGCGCCGTCCTCGGTCTGCTCGCCGGCGAGCAGGACCAGGCGCGTTCGGGCCGGACCGGGCTGGACACCGCGGCCGCGGACTCCTTTCCGGCCAGCGATCCGATCGCGCTCGGCTCGGGCGACGGCGACGACGAACCGCCCCACCGGATCACCGCCGCAGAGCTCACTGCGAACGAACGCCTCGGCTGGCCCAGCGACCCCGCACAGGTGGTGATCGACGGCCGCCGGGCCATCGTCGACCACGGCGACGTAGTGATCGCGGCCATCACCTCGTGCACCAACACCTCCAACCCGGCCGTCATGCTCGGCGCCGCGCTGCTGGCCAAGAAGGCCGTCGAACGCGGTCTGCACACCCGTCCGTGGGTCAAGACCACCCTCGCCCCAGGGTCCCGGGTGGTCACCGACTACTTCGAACGCTCGGGCCTGACCCCCTACCTCGACCGGCTCGGCTTCGATCTGGTGGGCTACGGCTGCACCACCTGCATCGGCAACTCGGGTCCGCTGATCCCCGAGGTGAGTGCGGCCGTCGGTGACAACGACCTGAACGTCTCGGCCGTGCTCTCGGGCAACCGCAACTTCGAGGGCCGCATCCATCCCGAGGTGAAGATGAACTTCCTAGCCTCACCGCCGCTGGTGATCGCGTACGCGCTCGCCGGCAGCCTGCACACCGACCTGCTGACCGAACCGCTGGGCACCGGCGATGACGGCGGCCCGGTGTATCTGCGCGACATCTGGCCCACCGGCGCGGAGATCAAGCAGGCCGTGGATGCGAACGTCGAAGCCCGGATGTTCACCGACGGCTACGCCGACGTCTACGCCGGTGACGACAACTGGCGGGGTATGAGCGTCCCCGACGGCGCCGTCTACGACTGGGACGAGGCCTCGACCTACATCCAGCGGCCGCCCTACTTCGACGACATGGACCGCCGGCCCGCCCCCGTCGACGACATCACCGGGGCGCGAGTGCTGGCCCGGCTCGGCGACTCGGTGACCACCGATCACATCTCCCCGGCCGGCGCGATCCGCGCCGACAGTCCGGCCGGGCGCTACCTCACCGAACACGGGACGTCGCGCAAGGACTTCAACTCGTACGGATCGCGCCGCGGCAACCACCACGTGATGATCCGCGGAACCTTCGCCAACGTCCGGCTGCGCAACCAGCTGGTCCCCGGCGTCGAGGGCGGCGTCACCGCCCACTGGCCCGACGGGGAGCAGCTGAGCATCTACGACGCCGCCACCGCCTACCGGCGCGAGCAGGTGCCGCTGATCGTGATCGCCGGCAAGGACTACGGTTCGGGGTCCTCGCGTGACTGGGCCGCCAAGGGCACCCGGCTGCTGGGGGTGCGCGCAGTGCTGGCCGAATCCTTCGAACGCATTCACCGCTCCAACCTCATCGGAATGGGCGTACTGCCGCTGCAGTTCCCCGCCGGGCAGTCCGCGGCCTCCCTGGGCCTCGACGGCGACGAGATCTACTCGATCACCGGCATCGCCGACGGCGACGGCGTGGCCGACGAGGTCACCGTCGGCGTCGAGAAGGACGGGCGCTCCCGCGAATTCCGGGCCACCGTCCGGATCGACACCCCGGCCGAGGCCGCCTACTACCTCCACGACGGGATCCTCCCGTACGTGCTCCGCACCCTGCTGGCGGCCTGAGAACCGGCGCCGATCAGGGCATCCGGCCGATCAGGGTCTCGCCGTCCACGGGCCTGCGGACGCCCGTCGCATCGGGGCGCCCGCCCACATAGAGCCAGCCGAGCAGGTCCTCGTTCTCGGTCAGTCCGTGTGCGCGAGCCACCTCGGGCTCGCGCACCAGAGCGCCGGTACGCCACATGACACCGTATCCGGCCTCGTCGAGCAGCAGACTCAGCGCGTGCGCCACCCCGGCCGCGACCGCGTCCTGCTCCCAGTCGGGCACCTTCCTGCTGGCCTTGCGGCTGACCACGATCGCGATCAGCAGCGGTGCGCGCAGCGGTTTGAACGACGGCCCGTCGCCGGCCGCCCGACCGAGCGCCTCCCCGAGCCGCACCCGGTCGTCGCCGCGCAGTTCGATCAGCCGCCACGGGCGCAGAGCGGCGTGATCGGCCACCCCGGCCGCGGCCGCGACCAGAGCGGTGAGCTCCTCGTGGGTGGGAGCGTCGTCGGACACCTTGGACCAGGAGCGGCGGGCGAGCATGGCGTCGCGGACAGGTTGAGCGGGCACGGTCTCCAGCCTATCGGTCCGCGGCGGCCCCCGAATCGGGGTTGCGGCGCGAGTGCCACCATGGACGTATGAGTACCCGGGAGCCGCTCGACCGCGATCGTGACGAGCAGGGGCGCGCCCGCAACGCACGCCCGCGCGATGCTCTGGGCCGTCCGCTGCCGCCGGGCAGCGCCGGGGTGGAGCGGATTCCCGAGGATCTGGATCTGCCGCCCGCCGAATCCCTGTCCTGGGCACAGGATCTGCTCGACCGCGGCCTCGCCTTCCACGCGCACGAAGTCCTCGAGGGCGCGTGGAAGAGCTGTCCGGAGGACGAACGCGAGCTGTGGCAGGGCCTGGCGCAGCTGGCGGTTGGCATCACCCATGTGCAGCGCGGCAACGTCACCGGCGCGCTGACGCTGCTCGAGCGGGCCGCGGCCCGCCTAGCCGCGACGGGCGGATCCGCCCCGTACGGCATCGACGTCCCCGGCCTGCTCGCCTACGCCTCCGCACTCGGCGCCGATCTGCGCCGGGGCCGCAATCCCGGGCCGGAGCAGCTCGCACCGGCTCTGGTGCGTGAGGTCGACGGTTCCTGACCGCGATCCCGCACCGCCCGACGTGTCGGACGGGACGGGCACGGCGGCCGGTTAGGCTGTGGCGCAGCAGTGCCGCGCGGATCGGGAGGCTTGGACGTGTCGATAGTCGCTCGTGTCGACGCCTTCACCCGCCGTCATCCGCGTTCCGGCTATCCGCTGGCGGTGCTCTACAAGTTCTTCGACGATCAGGGCGGCTACCTCGCGGCGCTGATCGCGTACTACGCCGTGGTCTCGCTCTTCCCACTGCTGATGCTTCTCACCGCGATTCTGGGCATCGTGCTCAAGGGCGATCCCGAGCTGCAGAACCGCATCGTCGACTCGGTGCTGCAGCAGATCCCGGTGATCGGCTCACAGCTCAAGGACACCGGCGAACTGCCCGGCGACTGGGTCTCGGCCTCCATCGCCCTCGCCGGTCTGCTCTACGGCGGTCTCGGCGTCTCGGTGGCCTCGCAGAACGCGATGAACGTGATCTGGGCGGTGCCGCGCAACGACCGGCCCAATCCGATCAAGGTGCGCGTGCGCGGATTCTTCCTGCTGTGCACCATCGGGGTGGCGGTGACCGGTCTGGTGGTGCTCAACACGATGGCCGCCACCATCGAGGTCGAAGGCCTCAGCCGCGGCTTCCTGCGGGCCGGGACCATCGTGCTGGCGATCATCGTCTTCACCGTCGCCTTCCGTCTCGGCACGGTCCGGGAACTGCGGGTCGTCGATGTGCTGCCCGGAGCCGTCGTCGCCGGTGTCGGCTGGCAGTTCCTGCAGGAGTTCGGCAGTTACTACGTGCTGCGCGTCGTCGCCCGCGCCAGCGCCGTGAACAGCGTCTTCGCCGTGGTTCTGGGTCTGATCGCCTTCGCCTACGTCGCCGGCGTGCTGGTGGTCCTCTCGCTCGAGATCAACGCGGTGCGGGTCGACCGCCTCTACCCGCGCTCTCTGCTGACCCCGTTCACCGACAACGTGGTGCTCACCCGCGGCGACCGCGCGGTCTACCGCAATCTGGCGAAGGCGCAGCGCAACAAAGGTTTCGAGATCGTCGACGTCCGCTTCCGACCGCACCGCGACCACGGCGCCGGCGACCCCGGCCGCCGGGATCCCGACGAGCAGGAGTCGCCCGGCCCCGGGTCGTGAGCGCGCACCGGCCCGTCGGCGAGCCGGTAGCGTCCGTCTCATGACCGCTCCCCTGGACGGCTGCACCGTCGTCTCCCTCGAACAGGCCGTCGCCGCACCGCTGGCCACCCGCAATCTCGCCGACCTCGGCGCCCGGGTGATCAAGATCGAGCGTCGCGACGGCGGCGACTTCGCCCGCGACTACGACCACGTGGTCGACGGCACCGGCGCGCACTTCGTCTGGCTCAACCGCGGCAAGGAGTCCCTGGCCGTCGACCTGAAGGCGGCCGAGGGCAGGACCGTCGTGCGGGAGCTGATCGACGGTGCCGACGTCTTCGTCCAGAATCTGGCGCCGGGCGCGGCCGCCCGGCTCGGGCTGGACGCGGCCGCGCTGCGCGCCGGGAATCCCCGCCTGATCACCGTCGACATCTCCGGATACGGCACCGGCGGACCGTACGAACAGCGCAAGGCCTACGACATGCTGGTCCAGGCCGAGGCCGGCCTGATCTCGATCAACGGCACGGCCGACGGTTACGCCAAGACCGGGATCCCGGTCTCGGACATCGCCGCGGGAATGTACTGCGCGCAGTCCGTGCTCGCCGCCCTGCTCCGCCGCGAGCGGACCGGCGAGGGCGCCGCCGTGGAGATCTCGATGCTCGAGGCCACCGTCGAGTGGATGGGCCATCCGATGTACACGCAGATGTTCACGGGGGTGCAGCCGCCGCGGCTGGGCGTGAGCCACATCTCGATCGCGCCCTACGACTCCTACCCCACCACCGACGGCGAGGTGCTCATCGGCGTCCAGAGCGATCGCGGCTGGCGCGATCTGGTCGAACAGGTCCTCGGAGCACCGGAACTGGCCGACGATCCGCGCTTCGCCACCAACATCGCCCGGGTAGCCAACCGCGCCGCCTGCGATGCCGCGGTCGCCGAACGCACCGCCGTGCTCACCACCGCCGACCTCGATGCCCGGCTGGCGGCGGCCGGCGTGCCCGCGGGCCAGGTCAAACTCGTCGGCGACATGGTCGACCATCCGCAGCTGACCGCCCGCGACCGCTGGCGCTCGGTGACCATTCCCGGTGGGCGGGCCCCGGCGCTGCTGCCCCCGGCCACCTTCGCCGACAGCCCCGCGGTCATGGGCGCGGTACCGGCCCTCGGCCAGCACACCGCTGAGATCCTGCGCCGGGCAGGCCTTCCCGACGATCGGATCGCCGAGCTGATCCGATCCGGGGTGGTCGGCCCTGCAGAGCAGTGACCCGTGCGGCCCTGACATCATCGCCTGAGATGCCCGTCACCGTTGCCGGCGAAAGGATTCCGATGAGCACCGCCCACTCCGACCTCCCCACCACCGCACTGCCCGCCGATGCCCTCGGCACCCTCGACGCCGTGCTGGCCGCGCGCTACAGCTGCCGCGCGTACCGCCCCGACCAGGTACCGACGGGCACGATCGAGCTGATCCTGTCCACGGCACAGCGCACCGCTTCGTGGTGCAACAGCCAGTCCTGGCAGGTGGCCGTCACCCGCGGAGCCGGTACCGAGCGGCTGCGCTCGGCGCTGTACACGGCGGCCACCACCGGGGCCGCCGACCGCGCCGACATCGACTTCCCGCGCGAGTACCGCGGCGTGCACAAGGACCGGCGCCGCACCAGTGGCTACCAGCTCTATTCGGCGCTCGGTATCGAACGCGACGACCAGGAGCGCCGGGCTCTGCAGATGGCCGAGAACTTCCGCTTCTTCGGCGCCCCGCACGTGGCGATCATCCACTGCGACGAGGCGCTAGGCGCGTACGGCGCCGTGGACTGCGGCGGCTATGTGGCCAACTTCCTCAGTGCGGCGACGGCACTGGGCATCGGCACCGTCGCGCAGGCGGCCCTGGCCATGTATCCGTCGGTGCTGCGCCGCGAACTCGGTCTCGGCGAGGACCGCACCGTCGTGTGCGGGATCTCATTCGGCTACCCGGACGCCGACCATCCGATCAACGGCTACCGCACCGACCGCGCCCCGCTCGCCGAGGTGGTCGACTGGATCGACGACTGACCTGCTCCACCGGTCCGGCCGCCACCGGACGGTACCGTCAGCATGCGGCGGCGCCGGAGCCGACGAGCACCTGCACGGGCCGGGGCAACACCGACACCGGCCGGCGGGCGGCCGCGCGGCAGTGCGGCCGCGGCCCGATCGGCTCGAGCGATGCGTCACCGAAGGCCGCCGCGCACCCGAGCATGGCCAGTGCACACAGCAGCGGTGCGAGATCGTCGTCGTTCTCCGGCAGCATCGGCGACCCCACCGGCACCACCACCATGCCCAGGTCCCGCAGGGTCGAGCCCTCCCAGAGCCCGGTGGGGAACGGTGTGCCCGACGGCGCCTGCCGGGCCAGCGGATGGATCACCACCAGCGGCGCGCCCGGATCGGGCGCCTCCTCGGTGCCGGTGAGCTCTCCGGCCGTCGTACTCCACCACAGGGCCCCTTCGACGGCGGCGATGCCGTAGGGCACCGGCTCGCTCAGCCGCGTCTGCGCCACCGGGTCGGCGAAGACCGCCATTCCCGAGCCGGACAGTCCGGTCAGATCCTCGCTGTAGAGCGGACTCGGCGGCAACGCCCACAGTTCCTCGTGGGCACGGGCCGACACCCACACCGGCGCCTGCTCGGCCAGGACCCGGGTGGCGTTCTCGAGAATCCGCAGGGCGGGCGAGCCGGGCGGTTCGTCGGCCAGCGCACACTCGATGTCCCGATAGGCCGCGAGCAGTTCGGTACGGACCCGACCGAGATGCTCGGGCCCCCAGTCCGGCCGCCGGCGTGTGCCGGGATCGGTCCCACTGGCCGTGCCGAACGATGCTGTGATCTTGTTCTCTTCCCCCATGGAGCGAACGCTAGCCGGGTACGTCGGCGAAGTCCCGCCAGTTATCCACAGGCCGCTGCGTCCGGCGCGGGCCGGTCCGTACGATCTGTCCCGTGACTGACGCAGCTTTCACCCCGGCCCCGGACGACCGGCCGATTCTGGTGACCGGATCCTGCGGTCTGGTCGGGACCGCCGTATTGCACGAACTCGGTGCGCGGGGCCTGCCCGCCGTCGCCGCCGCCCGCGGCAAGAAGTCCGACCGGAAGCTGCTGGCCGCGCTTGGCCGGCGGTATCCGGTGGCTCCGGTGCCGGCGTGGGCCGACCTGACCGACCGGGATGCTGTCCGGGCGATGATCGCGCAGCACCGGCCCCGCGCGGTGATCCACCTCGCCGCGGTGATCCCGCCGGCCGCCTACGCCTCCCCGGGCGCGGCCCGGCGGGTCAACGTCGACGCCACGCACCATCTGCTCGATGCCTGCCGGGCGGTGCCGGAGACGCCGCGCTTCCTGCTCGCCTCCTCGGTGACCGTCTACGGCCCCCGCAATCCGCACACCCACCCCGACCACGTGACCGTCGACACCCCGCCCGCGCCGTCCGATCTGTACGGGGCGCACAAGCTCGAAGCCGAAGCGGCCGTCCGTGATTCCGGTCTGGACGCCAGCATCCTCCGGGTGGGCGGCGTGCTCAGTCCGGCCGGCGATTACGGGGTGGACGCCGATGTGATCGCCTTCGAGGGCATGCTGCCGGGCGACGGACGCATCCACACGGTGGCGGTGGCCGATGTGGCGCGGGCCTTCGTCAACGCGGCCCTGCGGCCGGACAACGACCCGGTGTACCTGATCGGCGGCGACGCCACTCACCTGATCCGGCAGCGGGACATCGGGCGGGCGATCACCGCGGCCCTGAGCATCCCCGGCACCATGCCGCCGACGCGGCCGGGCGATCCCGGTGACGATGCCGCCTGGTACGGCACCGACTGGATGGACACCGCCCGCAGCCAGCAGCTGCTGCAATTCCAGACGGTGAGCTTCGACGAACTCATGGCACAGGTCTCGGCGCATGTGGGCTGGCCGAGGCATCTGCTGCGGCCGCTGGTGCCGGCGATCCGGTTGTTCATGAACCGGATGACGCCCTACCGCCGGCGGTCCGGCGTCTATGCCCAGCCCTGGGAGTTCGCGCAGGAGCGCTGGGAACAGCCGCTGCCCGATCGTCGCTGAGCACGCGGGCGGGGTGCGCCGTCAGCGGCCGGCGTTCTGCAGGATCAGTGCGGCCAGCTCGGCGGGCTGCTGCTCGGGAATCCAGTGGCCGGCCTCGTCCAGGATGTGCAGTTCGAACGGTGCGTCGACGTAGCGCTCGCTGAGCTGGGCGCCGCGGACGCCCAGTGCCGTGTCCTGAGCGCCGGCCACCATGAAGGTGGGCACCGTGACATGGCGGCGCAGCCGTCCCGGCGTGCTCAGCGCCATGGCGCGGTACCAGTTGAGAGCGCCGGTGAGCGCACCCGCCTCGACCACGTCGCGCTGGACAGCGTCGATCTCCGCGGCCCGCATACCGGTCCCGGCGAGGGCGCTCCGCAGCCGGTGGGGATCGGAGACGGCCAGCTCCGGCAGCCAGGGGATCTGGAAGGCGGCCATGTACCAGGACCGCAGCAGCTGGTCGCTGCTGAGCATCGACTGCAGGAAGGCGGCCGGGTGCGGCACGCAGACCGCGGTCAGGCTCGCCACGGTCTCCGGGCGCTCGGCCGAGAGTGCCCAGGCCACCAGCGAACCCCAGTCGTGGCCGACGAGATGCACCGGTGCGTCTCCGCTCGCATCGATCAGCGCTGCCACGTCGGCGACTAGTTCGCCTGTCCGGTAAGCGAAACGGCCGCGTGGCCGGGCCCGGGGAGAATAGCCGCGCTGATCCGGTGCCAGCGTCCGGTAGCCCTCCGCATTCAGCCGTTCGCTCACCGCCGACCAGCTCGCGGAGGTCTGCGGAAAGCCGTGCAGCAGCACTACGGTGCCCCGGTCGGCCGTTCCCCGGTCGATCACGTCGAAGGTCAGTCCCGCCCGTGTGTATTCGGTCAGCGTCATCGGCGATCCTTTCGGTTCCCGGCGGACCGGGCGCTGCGCTCCGCCTGCAGTGGAAACTCTTGCAGGTCTATCCATTCCAGGTATCCGATACCCGCGACGTCACGTTCCTCGAAGGTTCCGCGGTAGTCGTAGCTGCCCGCATATCCGTGACCGTGCCCGTATCGGAGCACGGGATGCACCGTCGCCTCGATCGAGAGCACGGTGGCGCCGTCGCGGCGGGCGGTCCAGCGCATCCGCTCGGGTATCCGCATCGGTCTGCCCTCCGGATCGAGCCGCTGCGGACCGTAGCGATGCACCCCGAAGTCCACGTCGTCGAGCATCTCGGTGCGGCCGCCGCGCACGCGCACGTGGACCGCGCGCAGGGCCACCGCCCCGCGCGCGAGCACCTCGGTGAGCAGCACCTGCGTCTCGGCGTCGAGATCGATGATCTGGTAGGTGAAGAAATCCACCGGCAGCTGCGCCCACCGCGGCACCGCCCGCCGGATCAGGCTCTGCGGTCCCGCGCACCGCGCGTACTCGAAGGTCGCCAGGCCGTCGGCGGCGGTGGTCTCGCCCGTCCGGGCATCGGTGATCTGTCCGCGGTACGGAGCGAGCAGACTCAGATGGTCGTAGATGCCCGTGCGCACGAAGTAGGAGACCTCGTCGGTGGGCGTCAGGTCGAGTTCCACCGAAAAGCCAGCGAATCGGCCGCGGACGCTGACGGCGTGCGCCCCGACCGTCAGCGTCAGATCGTCGTCCCAGGTGAGCGATGATCCGTCGGGGGCGAAGCCGCACTCCGCGGCGACGTCGTACGCCCGGTAGTGATGGTGGCCGGGGGCGGCCGTCGAAGCCAGCACGGTCGAGTTCTGCCGTACATCGTCGGCGGCCAGGGTGCCGTTGTCGAAGAGCTCGGTGCCGGTGCTGCCCACCAGGGTCATGATGTTCAGGTAGCGCAGGGGCTCGGGCAGGCCGGGCACGAAGACGCCGAAATGAGTCCACGCGAACCGCCGTGAGCCGACGTACGGGGGAAAGGTCCAGTCGCCATCATAGGGCTGCCGGGAGGCCCGCGCCCGCGAATCCACCAGGGGGCGAAGGCCGCGCACCACCGCGGCGGCCGTCATCGCCTTGACCGTCGGAACCATGCGCTGCCCCTTCTGCCGGCCGGACGGCCGCGCAGGCCGCCGGGTTGTCCGCGTCATGCTGTCCGGCCCGGGCCCCGGTGTCAATCCCGCGCGCCGCCGTCGTCCCGAACGTGAACACCTCAAGCGACCGCGGCGACCAGCGCCAGGCCGGCCGCGGCGGCGGCCACCGTCACGGCCAGCGTGCCCAGCAGCACCGCCAGCGCTGCCGTGCCCCGGCCGGCGCGCACAAGCGCGGCACTGTCGAACATCGCCGTGCTGAACGTGGTGTAGCCGCCGCAGAATCCGGCGCCGAGCAGGGCCCCGGCGTCGGCGTCGCCCCCGCCGTACACCATCCATCCGGTGATCAGCCCCAGCAGCAGCGACCCGGAGACGTTGACGGCGACGGTTCCCCAGGGCAGTCCGCTGCTCACCCGTTGCTTGATGATCAGGTCCAGGCTGTAGCGGCATACCGCGCCCACACCGCCGAGCACGGCCACGCCCAGCGTCAGCAGCGCGCTCACCGCAGGCTCCAGCCCAGCTGGCGATCGAGTGATCTCCCGGCCAGGATGCCCGCCGCCACCGCCGCCATCCCGCTCAGCAGGGCGAGGGCGGCGTAGCCGGCCGCCAGTGCCGGCCGCCCGTCGCGCAGCATCTCCGCCAGCTCCACCGCGAAACCGCTGTAGGTGGTGAAGGCCCCGCAGAAGCCGGCCCCGAGCAGCAGGCGCAGCCGCCGACGCCGGCCCACGTCCGGACCGGCCCGCAACAGTGCCTCGAGCAGCAGTCCCAGTACCGCGGCACCGGCCACATTGATCCCCAGCGTGGACCACGGCATCGTCGCGGTCGACGCGGGCCAGGCCTCACTGATCAGGTACCGGCCGCACGCACCGGCGATGCCGCCCGCGAAGACCATCACCACAGCGGGAAGGTGAAGGCGGAATGCGTCGTCGGTCATCGGCTGGTCCCTCTCCGCGGGCAGGCATCGCTCCCGCCCGCCGATCGCTCGGCGTGACAGGAACCATCAGCCCGGTCGGGCGGTTCGGGCGCTCCGGCAGAGGCCTCAGGCGGGATCCATCGCCTGTGAATCTGTGGTCACTGTACTCCGGCCCGCCGGGACGCGAGCGAGGGCCATCAGGTAGTCGGTGCACACCTGCGCGAGTTCGGCGGCGCTCACATCGCGATCGGCGAGCCAGCCGGACAGCAGCTGATTGACCCCGCCCACCACGAAGCGCGCCCGCCGACGGGCCTCGGCCCCGGGCGGCAGGGCGAAACCGGGGATGGCCGCCCCCGCCTGCACCATCAGGTCGGCGACCAGGTCGAGGGTCTCGTACTCCCAGTTCTCCAGGCCGGCGACCCCGGCCAGGTCGCTGGTCATGATGCGGTGGAACTCGGGATCGTCGGACATGGTGTGCAGGAAGGCGGTGAGCGCGGCCCGGAATCGTTCGTCGACGCTGCCGCCGGCCGCGGCGCTGTGCTCGAGCAGGGTCTGAGCCAGTTGCCGGCGGGCGTCCTCGGCGACCGCCCCGATCAGCGCATCCCGGCCGTCGAACTGCTCGTAGAAGTAGCGGTGCGTCAGCCCCGAGGCGGCACAGACCCCGCGCACACTGACCGCCTCGAGACCGCCGCTCCCCCACAGCCGCCGTCCCGCATCGATGAGCTTGCGGCGGCGCTGCTCCCGCCGTCGCTGCGCGCTCACACCGCCGTAGTCGCGGACCGCCGCCTCCCGTGCCATTGACAGCAGTATATCCTGGTCGTAGTTTTTGGAACACAGCCGTTGTCCAAACGGTGCAGACGGATTCCGGGGGAAGGACCGATCCATGAGCCAGGGCACTGCCCCCACTGCGGGCGCCGGTATCGAACCGCCGAAACGTTTTCCCGCCGAACCGCTTCCGGTGGCCGGTGGGATGCGACTGATCGGCCGGCTGCTCGGAGTGGCCCCGGCCCCGTCGGCCGACGAGTTCCGGCGGCTCGGCGAGCTGCTCTACGCCGGCGACCCCGAGATGGACGAGCTGGTGGAGTGGATGTTCGAGGCCGGGGTGGCCGCCGCCAAGCCGCTGTTCCAGCGGGCACTGACCGAGGGCATCGCGGCCGTGCCCGACGCACCGGAACCGCTGCGCGCCTTCTTCGCGACCTACGAGACCCTGCCCGACTGGGTCGAGCCGGAGAAGCTGGCGCTGGCGGCGCAGGTGATGCGGTGCGGCGGCGCGGACGGGCTCTACATCGCCCGCGACGTCGCCCTGATCGGCGGCTACCAGTACTCCGGCTTCAACCAGACCCTGCTGCGCACCGGCGCACTGGAGAAGGGCTCCAACGCCCGCTTCGCCGAGACCTCGCAGTGGGCCCTGGACGTGATTCATCCCGACGAACTGCGCCCGCTCGGACGCGGCTACCGGTCCACACTGCATGTGCGTTTCATCCACTCGATGGTCCGCCGCCACGTCGAGGCGATGCCCGACTGGGACGACCACGAGTGGGGGCTGCCGATCAACCAGACCGACATGGCAGCCACCCTGGTCGGCGCGCTGGTCGCACCCAGCGTCGGCGGCATCGGCATGGGACTGATCAACCGGCCGCGCGAGTACGAGGCCGTCGCCCACCTCACCCGGTACGTGGGCTGGCTGATGGGGGTGCGCGACGACCTGCTGCCGCACAGTTTCCGGGATGCGCTGCGCATCCTGATCCACACCTCGTCGGCGCTGGCGATCCCCGACGAGACCTCCAAACTGCTCGCCCGGCCCATGGCCGACGACCCCCGCCAGTGGCACTACGACCGCGCCCCGCAGCTGCGCCGCCGGATCGCCCGCAGTCAGCATCTGTCGATCACCGCGGGCTTCCTGGGGCCGCGGGCGATGCGGACGCTAGGGCTCAATCCTTTTGTGCTGCCGTGGTATCCGGCGCTGCGCCTGCCGATCAATCTGATGCGCTCGATCGCCAAACTGCGGCCCGGCGGGCTGACCCTGGCCGCCGAGCGGGGTGCCGCCGAGAGCGAGGTCTTCATGCGCACGATGGCCGGGGACCCGGTGGCCATCGGCGACTCGGCGCACGTGGCACATCACGCCGCCTGACCCCGGCGGCCCCGGGCACCGTGCGAGAATGTCCGAATGTGTTTCAGTGCGACGGCGAGCTTCGTCGGCGCCGGGGTGATCACCGCCGCAGGGGTGGGCACCCTGGCCCTGGTCCGCGACGTCCGGCAGCTGCCGTTCGCCGCGCTGCCCCTGCTCTTCGGACTGCACCAGTTCGCCGAGGGCTGGACCTGGCTCGAACTCGGTGACCAGACCGATGCCTGCCTGACCGGGCCGGGCGTGCACACCTGGGTGCTCTTCGCCTGGGCGCTGCTGCCCTTCTTCGTGCCCTGGGCGGCCTGGCTGATGGAGCCGCCCGGCCGCCGGCGCTCGCTGATCGCCGTCCCGTTCGCCGTCGGCACGGCGCTGGCGCTGTACCTGTTCTATCTCTCCGTTCAGCCGGGGATCCGGGTGGAGGTGGTCGACGGCAACCTCGACTACCACATGGGAATCGGCTACAGCCCGGCCTGGCTCGCGGTGCCCTATGTCTTCGCGACCTGTCTGACGCCCATGCTCAGCCGCCACCGGTACGTGTTCGCGATGGGTTTGGGCAATCTGATCGCGATGACCGCCGCCGCCCTGCTCAACGCTGCGGGCTTCGCCTCGCTGTGGTGCACCTTCGCGGCCTTCCTGAGCCTGATCGTGCTGGTGCACTTCATCATCGAGTACCGGCACCACCGAGAGGAGCCGCCGGCCGCCGTCGCGACCGGCTGACCGGCCCCGGACTCAGTTGCCGGTGAGCACCTTCAGCCCGCTGATCGCCTTCGTGACCTCTCCCCTGGTCGCCTGATCGTTGATCGGACTGATGCCGATGGCCATGCTCATCGGCGAGGAGTCCACCACGACGATGAAGAAGTCGTCGCCGGCGATGCCCGGCCGGTCACGGACCGGAAGGGAGGCCTGGAACAGGGTGAGTTTGGTGGAGCTGTTGTCCAGGGTGCCCGGCTCCTCCTTGGTGATCTGCATCCGTCCGGGTCCGGCCGAGGTGTACCCGGTGGAGGCGGGCAGGCATTCGAGGAACTTGCGGCCCACGGCGGTGGGGTCGCCGGTCACCGCGGCCGGCAGCGTGGCGACCAGAATCTGCGCCATCCAGCCGGTCTCCCCGGCGGGCCGGGTGGCGATGATGCCGTCGGCCTGCTCCAGGAACGGCAGACGGCTGCCGGGATCGCCTCGCCAGTCCGTCGCGGACGGCAGGTCCGATCCCGGAATCCGGATCGGACCGGTCCGCACTCCGGCACGGCTTCCGGAGCCGGTCGCATTGCCGGCCACGCACCGGGTGGGCACCCCGTTGGCCACCGGGACGTTCAGGCCCGGACCGCTCGTCGTGGTGGTGGTGGTACTCGACCGCGAGCTGGTCGAGGTGCTCGTCGTCGTGGACGTCGACGAACTGGTGGCGGTCTTCGCCGGTTCGTCGTCGCCGGTGAACAGGACCGCCAGGCTCACCGCGACGATCACCGCCACCAGACCGATCAGGCCGAGGATGATGTAGAGCGACTTCTTGCTGCCGCCGCCGTCGCCGGAGGCGCCGCCCGGCCCGTAGGGCGGGGGTCCGCCCGGACCGCCCGGACCCCCGTACCCGGGCTGGTAGCCGTAGCCCGCCGGCTGGTAGCCGGCAGGCTGCGGGGCGGACTGCTGCGCGGAGTACGCGGGATAGCCTGGCTGCCCGGGAGTCCCCGGATTCGGCCCCGACGGCCCGTAGCCGGGGTAACTCGCCGGTGGTTCCTGCTTGGTCGGGGGCATCTGCTTGGTCGGGGGCGTCTGCCGGCCGGGCGGCTGCACGCCCGGCGCCGCCGGGTGCGGCCGGCCCGACGCCGGCTGTGCACCCTGCGCCGCTGCCGCCCCGGCGACCCCGGCCGCCCCGGCGATCAGCGTGGGCTGGTAGGCCGGGGTCGACCCTCCGCTCGGCGGCGGCACCGGCGCCACCCCCGCGGGCTGATCGCCGCGCAGAGCCGCGGCCAGGTCGCGGGCGAAGTCGCTGCTGGTGGGGTATCGCCCGGACCGGTCCTTACTCATCGCCCGGGCCAGCACCGCGTCGACGGCGGCCGGCAGTTCGGGGCGCCGCTCGGTGACCGACGGAATCGGGTTACTGAGGTGCGCATTGATCACGTCGGCAGTGGAGGCCGCCGCATAGGGCGGGCGTCCGGTGAGCAGTCTGAAGGCCGTGCACGCCAGCGAGTACTGATCGGACCGGCCGTCCAGATCGTCGGCGCCGGCCAGCTGCTCGGGCGAGGTGTACTGGATGGATCCGACCGTCAGGTTGGCGGCGGTGATCCGCGATTCGTTGCCCACGGTCCGGGCGATGCCGAAATCGGTGAGATAGATCTTGCGCCGGGTGGCCTCGGTGCGGTCGATGACGATGTTGGCCGGCTTCACGTCCCGGTGGAGCAGGCCCCGCCCGTAGGCGTAGTCGAGCGCGTCGCCGACCGCCGAGACCACCTCGGCGGTGGCCGCCGGGGAGAACGGCCCGCTCTCCTTGATCAGTCGGTCGGCGTCGCTGCCCGGCACGTATTTCATGGTGAGCCAGAGCTGCCCCTGATCCTCGCCGCGGTCGTAGACGCTCACGATGTTCGGATGATCGAGCCCGGCGGCCAGCTCGGCCTCACGGGTGAACCGCTTGCGATACATCGGGTCGTTGGTCAGTTCGGCCGGCAGAACCTTGAGGGCGTCCTCCCGCGGCAGGCGCGGATGCGCGGCCAGGTACACCTCCCCCATCCCGCCCGCTCCAAGCAGACGGACGACGCGGTAGCCGGCGAAGATCTGGCCTGGGTTCAGCATGCGAGTCACCTTACCGCCAGGCATCGGCTCCGTCGTTCGACCGAATCGTCTCGGCCGGATCGTCCCGGCACGCCCGGACCGGGGCGCGGCTAGCACGTTCGCCCGTGTCCGTCTCGAGTACCGGCAATCGCGTACGGGCGCCGCCGCGCGAACTCTAGGCTGACTCTCATCAAGGAGTGCTCGGCAGGGGAGGCCGGCGGGTGGACGGCTGAGCAGAGGGAGACATGCCAACGGTCAACACGGTCACCGGACCGATCGACGCCGAGCGGCTCGGCCGGGTACTGCCGCACGAGCGCATCTTCCTGGTCGACGAGGACTACCGCCTGAACTTCCTGCCCGACTGGGACGAGGAGGCCCAGGTCGCCCGGGCCGTCGCACGACTGCGGGAGGTGCGTGCACTCGGTGTGGACACGCTCTTCGACGTCTCGGTCTTCGGCACCGGCCGCAAGGTGGACAGGGTGGCGCGGGTGGCGCGCGAGTCCGGAGTGAACGTGGTGGCCGCGACCGGCGTCTTCACTTACAACGATCTGCCCTTCCAGTTCCACTACACCGGACCCGCGCTGGGCTTCTCCGGGCCGGACCCGCTCGACGAGCTCTTCGTACGCGACCTCACCGAGGGCATCGGGAACACCGGCATCCGGGCCGCCTTCCTGGTCTGCGTGATCGAGGCCGAGGGACCGACCGCCGGCGTCGAGCGCATCCTGCGCGCCACCGGGCGCGCGGCCGTGGCCACCGGGGCCCCGATCATGGTGGCCACCAACCCGCACACCCAGTCCGGCCTGGTGGCCCAGCAGATCCTCGCCTCCGAGGGGGTGGACCTGACCCGGGTCATGCTGGCGCACTGCGGCGACACCACCGATCTGGACTACCTGATCCGGCTCGCCGACGCCGGGTCGATTCTGGGTCTGGACCGGTTCGGCGTGGATCTGCTGCAGCCCTACGAACAGCGCCTGCGGGTGCTCGAGGCGCTCCTCGAGCGCGGCCTGGCCGGCCAGCTCGCCCTCTCGCAGGGTGCCTTCTGCACCAGCGACTGGTTCGACGAGGAGCGGCTGGCCGCCGAGCTGCCGGACTGGAACTACCTGCAGGTCTACGGCCGGGTGCTGCCGGATCTCCGCGCTCGCGGCGTGGACGAGTCCACCATCGCCGCGATGACCGTCGATCTGCCCCGCCGGTTCCTCACCGGCGAACGGCGGAATCCGGGACTTGTGACCCCTATTTCGCCAATATCTGGATTCAGTACAGAAACTGGGGCATGATTGAGGGCGTGCACGAAACATCGAACTCCGAACGGCTCCGCGCCGCCGGACTGCGAGTGACCCGCCCGCGGCTGGCCGTGCTGAGCGCCGTCGCCGCCCACCCGCACGCGGGTGCCGACGTGGTGCTGCACAGTGTTCGCGCCGAGCTGCCCCAGGTGTCCCGGCAGGCCGTCTACGACGTCCTGCACGCTCTCACCGACGCCGGCCTGATCCGGCGCATCCAGCCCTCCGGGCATGTGGCCCGCTACGAGACGCGGATCGCCGACAACCACCACCACGTGGTCTGCCGCAGCTGCGGCGCCGTCGCCGACGTGAACTGCGCGATCGGCCACGCCCCCTGCCTGACCGCCTCCGAGACCCACGGCTTCACCATCGACGAGGCCGAGGTCGTGTACTGGGGCCTGTGCCCCGACTGCGCCACCCGCGCCGAGACCAGTCCCGACGCCGATCCCGCCTGACCGCACGTCCAATTCCTCCCACCGAAGACCAGCCCTCCCACCGATTTCCAGCCCCACTCCGATTGACCGCCCAGACCGGGCGACAGGCCGAGCACCCCTCGGCCGACCGAAAGGAAAGAAATCCGATGTCCGACCAACAGCCCCTCGACAAGATCGACGACTCCTCGGCCGGATGCCCCGTTCACGGCGGCATGAAACCTCCGGCCGAAGGCGGAGGCAACCGCGACTGGTGGCCCGACCAGCTCAACCTCAAGCTGCTCGCCGAGAATCCCGCTGAGATGAACCCGTACGGCGCCGACTTCGACTACGGCGCCGAGTTCGACACCCTCGACCTCGAGGCCGTCCGCGCCGACCTCTACGAACTCCTGCACGACTCCAAGTCGTGGTGGCCGGCGGACTACGGCAACTACGGTCCGCTGTTCGTCCGGATGGCCTGGCACGCGGCCGGCACCTACCGGATCACCGACGGCCGCGGCGGCGCCGGGCACGGGATGCAGCGCTTCGCCCCGCTCAACAGCTGGCCCGACAACGCCGGCCTGGACAAGGCCCGGCGCCTGCTGTGGCCGATCAAGAAGAAGTACGGCGCCAAGCTGTCCTGGGGCGACCTGATCATCATGGCCGGCACCTTCGCCATGGAGGAGATGGGCTTCACCTCCTTCGGCTTCGCCGGCGGACGCGAAGACAAGTACGAGCCCGAAGAGGTGTTCTGGGGTCCGGAGACCGAGTGGCTCGGCGACAACCGCTACACCGGCGAACGAGACCTGGACAATCCCCTCGCCGCCGTCCAGATGGGCCTGATCTACGTCAATCCCGAAGGCCCCAACGGCGATCCGGATCCGCTCAAGGCGGCCGTCGACATCCGTGAGACCTTCGCCCGGATGGCGATGGACGACGAGGAGACCGTCGCCCTCATCGCCGGCGGCCACACCTTCGGCAAGACCCACGGCAACGGCCCGGCCGATGTGCTCGGCCCGGAGCCCGAAGGCGCGGGCCTCGAGGAGATGGGTCTGGGCTGGAAGAACCCCACCCGCACCGGCGTCGGCGCCGACGCGGTCAGCTCGGGACTCGAGGGTGCCTGGAACAGCACTCCCACCACCTGGGACAACAACTTCTTCTGGACGCTCTTCGGCTACGAGTGGGAGCTGGGCAAGAGCCCGGCCGGCGCCCAGCAGTGGCACCCCAAGGACAATGCCGGCGCGACCAGCGTGCCGGATCCGGCCGACCCCGAACGCAAGCACCAGCCGATGATGCTGACCACCGACCTGGCGCTGCGCTTCGATCCGATCTACGAGAAGATCTCCCGGCGCTTCCTCGAGAAGCCCCAGGAGTTCGCCGACGCCTACGCGCGGGCCTGGTTCAAGCTCACCCACCGCGACATGGGCCCGGTCTCGCGCTACCGCGGGTCGCTGGCTCCCACCGAGACCCTGATCTGGCAGGACCCGGTGCCGGCCGTGGACCACCGGCTGGTCGACGCCGGCCAGATCGCCGCGCTGAAGGCCACCCTGCTCGAGTCCGGGCTGAGCGTTTCCCAGCTGGTCAAGACGGCGTGGGCGGCCGCGGCCTCGTACCGCGGCAGCGACCACCGGGGCGGCGCCAACGGCGGCCGCATCCGCCTCGAGCCGCAGCGCAGCTGGGAGGTGAACGAACCCGCCGAACTCGACAAGGTCATCCCCGTGCTGGAGAAGATCGCCGACGACTTCAACGCCTCGGCCACCGACGGCACCCGGATCTCGTTCGCCGATCTGGTGGTCCTCGGCGGCGCGGCCGGCGTGGAGCAGGCCGCCCGCAACGCCGGAGTGGAGATCGAGGTGCCCTTCACCCCGGGCCGCACCGATGCCACCCAGGAGACCACCGACGTGGCCTCGTTCAACGCCATGCGCCCGCGCTGGGACGGTTTCCGCAACTACGTCGCCGACGACACCTCGGTGCCCGCCGAGGCGCTGCTCGTCGACCGGGCGCAGCTGCTGACGCTGACCGCACCGCAGATGGCCGTGCTGATCGGCGGACTGCGCGTGCTGGGCGCCAACTACGGCGGCAGCAGCCACGGCGTCTTCACCGATCGTCCGGAGGTGCTGTCGACGGACTTCTTCACCACGATCACCGACATGGACATCGCGTGGACGGCGCAACCGGACGGCACCTTCGCCGGCGCCGACCGGGCCACCGGGGAGCAGAAGTTCACCGGCACCCGTGCCGATCTGGTCTTCGGCTCCAACGCGCAGCTGCGCGCCCTCGCCGAGGTCTACGGCGCCGATGACGCCCACGAGAAGTTCGTGGCCGACTTCGTCACCGCCTGGAACACGGTGATGGACGCCGACCGTTTCGAGCTGCGGCGCTGAGCACCGCCGCACCCGCATGACCGGGCCCCGGGACACGCCGACCAGCGCGTGCCCCGGGGCCCGTCCCGTCGGCGCCGGCACTGACCTATGCTCGGCTGGGTGAGCGCACGTGTGGGAATCATCGTCACTGGCACCGAAGTGATCAGCGGGCAGATCGCCGACCGGAACGGCCCCTGGGTGTCCGACCGGCTGCTGGCGCTCGGCGCCGAGGTGCCGCATCTGCTGCAGTGCGGCGACCGGCCCGCCGACATGACCGCGCAGCTGCAGTTCCTCGCCGACGAGGGTCTGGATCTGATCATCACCACCGGCGGTCTGGGCCCGACCGCCGACGATCTCACCGTGGCCACGGTGGCCGCGTTCTGCGGCCTCGGTCTCGACCACGATCCGCAGCTCGCGGACCAGATCACCGGGATCATCCGGGACTGGCGCCGCTACGACGACGATGAGCCGCTGCCGGAGAACGTGCGGGCGGCCGTCGACAAGCAGGCACTGGTACCGGCCGGCGCCGAGCCGCTGCGCCCGGCCGGCACTGCGCCGGGCCTGGCGATCCCGGCCGCCGCGGGCCGGCCAGCGGTGCTGATCCTGCCCGGTCCCCCGCACGAGCTGCAGAAGATGTTCGGTGCGGCGCTGTCCACGGCTGCGGTCGCCGCGGCGCTGGCCGGGCGGGAATCGGTGAGGATGGCCACGCTGCGGGCCTACGGCCTGTCCGAGGCCGACCTGACCGCGACCCTGGAGTCGGTGGCGCCGTCGATCACCGGTTTCACCGACCTGGAGATCACCACCTGCATCCGGGCCGGCGAGCTCGACGTGGACGTGCGCTACCGCGAGACCGCCGATTCCGCTTTCGCAGAGCTCAAGTCGGCGCTGCTGGCCGAGCACGGCGACCAGTTCTTCTCCCCGGACGGCCGCCGCTTCGACGACCTGCTCTCGGATGCTCTCGAGGGGCACTCGATCGCGACGGCCGAGTCGTGCACCGGCGGCATGGTCGCCGCCCGGATCACCGACCGGGCCGGCTCGTCGGTGTACATGCTCGGCGGCATCGTCTCCTACGCCGACGAGGTCAAGAGCGGCGTTCTGGGCGTGCCCGCCGACATGATCGGCGACGTCGGCGCCGTCAGCAAACCGGTCGCCGCCGCGATGGCCGAGGGCGCCCGCCGCGTGACCGGGGCCAAGATCGGCATCTCCACCACCGGGATCGCCGGACCCGGCGGCGCGGTGCCCGGCAAGCCGGTCGGCACCGTGTGCTTCGGTCTGGCCGTCGACGGCCGGCCCACCGAGACCGTCACCCGGCAGTTCCCGGGCGACCGCGCCGCCGTCCGGACGCTGGCGACCGTCTACGCGCTGCACCTGGTCTACGACGCACTGACCCGCTGAATGCCCCGGCATGCCAGGATGTGATCTATGAAACTCGGTCTGCAACTCGGCTATTGGGGCGCACAGCCCCCGACTGATCACGGCGACCTGGTGGCCGCCGCGGAGCGCTGCGGCTTCGACGCGGTCTTCACCGCAGAGGCGTGGGGCTCGGATGCGTACACTCCGCTGGCCTGGTGGGGGCGCGAGACCAGCACCCTGCGCCTGGGCACCTCGGTGCTGCAGCTGTCCGCCCGCACACCCACCGCGTGTGCGATGGCCGCGCTGACCCTGGACCATCTGTCCGGCGGCCGGCACATCGTGGGCCTCGGCGTCTCCGGGCCGCAGGTCGTGGAGGGCTGGTACGGGCAGCCGTTCGCCCGCCCGCTCGCCCGCACCCGCCAGTACGTCGACATCATGCGCCAGGTGTGGGCCCGCCAGGAGCCGGTGGTCTCGCAGGGCCCGGCCTACCGCCTGCCCTACGACGGCCCGGGCGCGAGCGGACTGGGCAAGCCGCTCAAGCCGATCGTGCACCCGCTGCGCAGCGACATCCCGATCTTCCTCGGCGCGGAGGGCCCCAAGAACATCGCCCTGACCGCCGAGATCGCCGACGGCTGGCTGCCCCTCTTCTACACCCCGCGGATGGCCGACCAGTACAACGCCTGGCTCGACGAGGGTTTCGCCCGGGAGGGCGCCCGGCACACCCGGGAGACCTTCGAGATCTGTGCGACCGCCCAGATCGTGCTCACCGACGATCCGGCGGCCGCCTACACCGCTGTCAAGCCCTTCCTGGCGCTGTACATGGGCGGCATGGGCAGCGAGGACACCAACTTCCACGCCGAGGTCTACCGGCGGATGGGCCACGCCGACCTCGTCGACGAGGTGACCGCTCTGTTCCGTGCCGGACGCAAAGACGAAGCGGCCCAGATCATTCCGGACACCGTGGTCGACGATGCGGCCATCATCGGCGACGAGGCGCATGTCCGCGCCGAGATCGCGCGCTGGGAGGCGGCCGGGGTCACCACCATGCTGGTCTCCCCCGGCTCGGTGGCCGAGATCGAGCGTCTGGCCTCGCTGATCTGAGGGATCGGGAATGACGCGCGCACTCGTCGCGGTACTCTCGGCGGTCGCCCTGCTGGTGGCCGGCTGCACCGCGCAGCCCGCCGCCACCGGACGCGACCGGAGCTGCGTCGACGACTATCGGGCCGGCACGGACTACTTCCCCGACCGGTCGGCGATCACCCACGCCACCAACTTCACCGTCGACTACCACGACGACTACGCGCTGCTGACCGTCAAGCAGCCGTTCCCCGGCGGCAGCCCGCAGAGCTATCTGCTGGTGCGGTGCGGGGTGCCCGATCCGCAGCTGTCCGGGGCGGCGGCACAGGCGACACGGATCGAGGTCCCGGTCCGGACCGTCTACTCCGGATCGACCACCCAGCTGCCGTTCTTCGGTGAACTCGACGTCCTCGATGCGCTCACCGGGGTCGCGGACGCGGGTCTGGTCACCGATGCGCAGGTGCGCAGCCGGGTGGCCGAGAAGAAGATCGCCGAGTACGGCGCGGGCGGTGTGGTCAACACCGAGGCGGTGCTCGCCGCCCGGCCCGACGTGCTGCTGACCGACGGCACCGACAGCGACGTCTATCCCGTGCTGCGCAAGGCCGGGATCCCCGTGCTGGCCTTCGCCGACTGGCTCGAGTCCACGCCGCTCGGCAAGGCCGAATGGATCAAGGTGCTCGGGCTGCTCACCGGCACGAGTGCCACCGCCGACCGGGTCTTCGGCGACATCAGCCGCCGGTACGACGAGCTGGCCGCCAGGGCCCGCAGCGTCACCGACACCGACGTGCTGTACGGCACCGAATTCCAGGGCACCTGGACGGTGCCGGCCGGGGACAGCGCGGCCGGCGTCCTGGTCCGCGATGCGGGCGGCGACTGGCCGTGGAGCAGCCGCACCGGCAACTCCGTGCAGCTGAGCTTCGAGGACATCGTGACCGGGGCCGGCGAGCTGCCGATCTGGCTGGTCAGCGACAACCAGTGGACCTCGATCGACGACGTCCTGAGGCAGGATCCGCGGTACCGCGCGCTCGCCGCCGTCCGCGACGGGCAGGTGTGGAACGCCAATCTGGTGATCGGCCCCGGCGGCGGCAACGACTACTTCGAGCGCGGCAGCGCCCGGCCGGATCTGGTGCTCGCCGACGTCCTCGCGATCCTGCACCCGGAACTCATGCCCGATCACACCTTCACCTTCTTCCGTCGGCTGAGCCGGGGCTGATGACCGCCTCCGCCCGCTGGGTGCTGCCGCTGCTGGTGCTGGCCGTCCTCGCCGCCACCGTGCTGTCGGTCTTCGTCGGCTCCACCGCGGTGCCGCCCGGGCAGACCTGGGCGGCACTGCTGCATGCGGACGCGCCCTACGCGGCGGTGATCCGCGACTTCCGGATTCCGGGCACCATCACCGCCATCGTGGTCGGCGCCGCCCTCGGTGTGGCGGGCATGCAGATGCAGACCCTGTTCCGCAATCCCCTGGCCGACCCGTACATTCTGGGCGCCAGCTCCGGCGCCTCGCTGGGCGTGGCCCTGGTGGTACTGGTCGGCGGCACCGCGGCCGGGGGCTTCACCGCCGGGCTCACGGCGATGGGCCGCGGCGGGACGGTGATCGCCGCGGCGATCGGTGCGGCGCTGGTGCTGGCCGTGATCGCGGTGCTCTCCCGGTGGGTGCACTCGGCGGTCTCGCTGCTGCTGGTGGGCGTGATGCTGTCGTCGGTCACCACGGCGGTGGTCTCGGTGCTGCTCACCATGACCCAGCCGCAGCTGGCCCAGCAGTTCCTGGTGTGGGGCATGGGCACCTTCCGGACCAGTTCCTACCGGGATCTGACCGTGATGGTCCCGCTGGTGGCCACCGGCATCGCTCTGGCGGCGATCACCATCCGCCCGCTCAACGGGCTGCTGCTCGGTGAGGGCTATGCCCGCACCATGGGGATCAACGTCGGCCGCACCCGGCTGGCCATCGTCGTCTCGGCCGCCCTGCTGGCCGGGGTCACCACCGCCTACTGCGGACCGATCGGCTTTCTGGGCCTGGTGGTGCCGCATCTGGCGCGGTTCGCCGTCGGCACCTCCGACCACCGCTCGGTGATGCCGGCGACCATCCTGATCGGTGCGCTGCTGGCGCTGCTGTGCGGGGTGATCGCCCAGCTCCCCGGCGCGGATCAGGTGCTGCCCCTCGGTGCGGTGACCGCCCTGTTCGGCGCGCCGGTGGTGATCGTGGTGCTGGTGCGGTCCGCCCGCGGCCGGCTCAGCGGGGTGGGCCTGTGACCGCCGGGGTTCGACTCGACGCGCTCACCGTCGGCTATCACGGTTCGCGGCGGCGTGCCCCGCGCATCGTCGCCTCCGGGCTCAGCGCGCAGGCGCCGGCCGGCGCGCTGACCGCACTGCTCGGCCCCAACGGCTGCGGCAAGTCCACACTGCTGCGCACCGTCACCGGGCTGCAGCCGGCCCTGTCCGGGCGCACCCTGATCGACGGCGCGGACGTCACCGGCGTGGGCCCGGCCGAGCTCGCCCGGTCGGTCGCCGTGGTGCTCACCGAGCGGATCGACCCGGGCTTCCTCACCGTCCGGGAGATCGTCGCCCTCGGCCGCACCCCGCACCTGGGCATCTCCGGGCGGCTGCGCGAGAGCGACCAGACGGTGATCGACTGGGCGCTCGACGCCACCGGGGTGAACAGTCTGGCCGGGCGCCGGGCCGCCGAGCTGTCCGACGGCCAGCGACAGCGGGTGATGACCGCGCGTGCGCTGGCCCAGCAACCGCGGGTGCTGGTCCTCGACGAACCGACCTCGTTCCTGGACATGCCGTCCCGGATGGAGTTGCTCGACCTGCTCGCCACTCTGGCCCGCGAGGCCGGCATCACCGTGCTGATCTCCACCCACGAGCTGGACCTGGCACTGCGGCTGGCCGACCGGCTCTGGCTGATGACCGGCGGCGGACGCCTCGAATCCGGTACGGCCGCCCAGGTCGCGCCCCATATCGGTGCGGTCTTCGACCGGGGCCGGCTGCGCTTCCGTCCGGCGGAGATGCAGTTCGGCATCATCGACGCCCAAAGGTGAACGCACGGTGAACACACGGACAATGAAACTTGACGGACGCTGTCTTTGTGGTTACAAATGAGTGGACAGCAGCGAAATGAAAGAAGAGGAGGACACCATGCCCCAGCGCACGAGTCCCGATCTCACATCCAAGATGCGCGGCTACACCCGCCGCCTGAGTGCTCGCATGCACCTCAGCCCGGCCGACCGGCTCAACCTGCAACTGTCCCATTCGCCGGTCGGCGTGCTCGGCGCCGGACGACCGGCCCACTGAGCCGCCGCACACCCTTCACTCCGACGAACCCCGGCCCCGGCCGGGGTTCGTCGCATCCGCCGCGTGGCGAGCCCGGTCAGCCGCGCAGCGAACTGGTCAGATGCCAGAAACCACAGCGGCACTCGTAGCAGCGCAGCCGCGCCGATGCCCGGCCCGGGCCGCTCACGGCCAGGATGGCGCCGGTGACCGCGGCCAGCGTGGGATAGCCGATCTTCTCCGGCGTCGGGCACTCCGGCGGCGCGTAGTACACCCCACCCCGGCGCGCCCGGCGCGGCGGAGCATCGCGCGCGGCGGTGGCCGACTCGATGCGGCGGTAGTACTCCTCGAGTTCGTCGTCGTCGAACGGCGGGCCGCCCGCGCCGGTCACCGGCCCTCGCCGCCCGGCGGCCGATCGTCATAGCGCGGCAGCACCCGGTACACCCGCAACTCGCGCGGCACCCCCTTGGCCCGGAAGCGACGCCGCCGGATCGCGTAGTGATCGACGCCGGCCACCTCCAGAGTGGTGGCACTGGCCAGCACTTCACCGGCCCCGGCGGCGGCGCAGACCCGGGCGGCGATGTTCACGTCCACGCCGAGGAAGTCGTCGCCCACCGCGCGCGGCGCCCCGGTGTGCAGACCGGCCCGCAGCGCCGGGCGGTAGTCGGCCAGGTGCACCGCGCTCACCGCGACCGTCGCCTCGTGCGCGGCCTCGATGGCCTGCTGTCCGTCGACGAAGACCGCCATCATCCCGTCGCCGAGAGTTTTGACCACCTGTCCCCCGCGAGCCCGCACCGTCTCCTCGCAGACCCGGTTCACCTCACCGATCAGCGCGAGCACCTGATCGTCGCCCACCCGCAGCGCCCAGCGCGAGAAGTCCACCAGATCGGTGAACAGAATCGTCGCCGGGAGCGGACGGGACGGGTCGGGCGGGCGGCGGCGCAGCAGCGAGCGCCACACCGCCACTGAGGCCAGTCCCAGTTCGCGCATCGCGCTGGGCCGTTCGGGGTTGGTGTCCTCGATCACCCGGGTCAGCCGGTCGAGGGTGCCGGCCCCGCGCGCCGAAGGCAGGTCCTCCGGGGCCAGCCGACGGGCCAGCTGTGCGGCCCGGACGAAGGCGGCGCTCGAATCGGTACGGGCCAGCAGCCCGTCGCTGCGGCGCGCCGGGACGGCGCCGGAGTCACCCGGCGCCGGCTCGCCTGGTTCGCGCTGGCCGTGCACGTTCACGATTCTAGGCCCGGCCGGCCGGGGTGGCCGGGGCTGCCGAGCGCGCCTCGGTCCGGTTGGCGCGAATACTCGAGATCACCGCCGCACCGATGAAGCACACCCCGACCAGACCGGTCACCAGCTCACTGACCTCCACGTGCAGGCTCACCAGCAGGATGGTCGCCAGTGCCCCGATCGCCCAGTGCGCCCCGTTCTCCAAGTAGCGGTACTCGCTGAGTGTCCCGGCCCGCACCAGGTAGATGGTGATCGAGCGCACGAACATCGCGCCGATGAAACCGAGTCCGAGGGCGATCAGGATGGGATCGGAGGTGATCGCGAAGGCGCCGATCACCCCGTCGAAGGAGAACGACGCGTCCAGCATCTCGAGGTAGAGGAAGAGGAAGAAGGCGGCCTTGCCCGCCACCTGCACCGGCTTGGGCCGGCGGCCGGCGGCCGTCGGGTCGGCCGGATTCTCGTCGTCCGCGTCGTCGAGGGCGTCGCCGCTCTCGAAGAGCGAGGTGAGCCCGTTGATCACCAGGTAGAGCAGCAGGCCCACGATGCCGGCGATCAGCACGGTGGCCCGCTGGTCGGAGGGCATCAGGGAGGCCGTGGTGAGCAGCGCCGCAAGCGCGACCATCACCGAGATGTTCGGCAGCAGGCCCATCCGGGCCAGCGGCCGCTCCACATGCCGCATCCAGTGCAGCCGGTCCTGACTGAAGACGAAGTTCAGGAACAGCATGAGCAGGAACATCCCACCGAGGGCGGCGATCTGCGGGTGCGCGTCGGTGAGCAGCGTCTCGTAGCTCGGGCTGCCGTCGGCGAAGGTCTCCGCGCCGTCGGGCGGCGGGTTGAGGGCCAGGTCGAGGGCCTCCTTGGGATTGAGTCCGGCCGTGGCCCACACGATCACCAGCGGAAACAGCACCCGCATGCCGAAGACGGCGATCAGGACGCCGACGGTGAGGAACATCCGCTGCCAGAAGACGCTCATCCGTTCGAGCACCGTCGCGTTGATCACCGCGTTGTCGAAGGAGAGCGAGATCTCCAGGATGCCCAGGATCAGGCAGACGACCGCCCCCTCCCAGCCGCCGTAGAGGAAGGCCGCCACCAGCGCCGCCACCGTGACCACACCGGAGAGTCCGAAGACGCGCAGGATCATCGCAGCCGTTCCGCATCCTTGGCCAGCGCCACCAGCTCCTCGGCCAGCACCGACAGCGTCTGCGCGTCGGCCTGCTCGCCGATCGCCGTCTGCAGGTCTTCGGCGGCGCAGCGCAGGACGAACATCCGGTCGCCGAGGTCGGCGGCCTCGGCCGGCGAGAGGATCAGCGCGTCGGCGGGAATAGCGGTGCCCTCGGTGAGCGTTCTCTGTTCGTACGCGCGTTGCCGACACGAGCGCTTGCAGTACTTGCGCCGGCGGCCCAGTTCGGAGTCGACCATCTCGCGCCCGCACCAGGCGCAGGCGTACGGACGGCGGCGGTCGGTGTCGGGCACGACTCCGACCGTACTACCCCGGACCCGGCGGCCGGAGCACCTGCCGCCGGACTCGCGTAGAATAGAACTCTGCCCGCCGACTGTGAGAGGAAGACGCGACATGGCTGATCGAGTACTGCGAGGGAGCCGCCTGGGCGCGGTGAGCTACGAGACCGACCGCGATCACGACCTCGCGCCGCGCCGGATCGTGCAGTACCGCACCGACAACGGTGAGATCTTCGACATCCCGTTCGCCGACGATGCCGAGGTGCCGTCGAAGTGGCCGTGCAAGAACGGCATGGAGGGCACGATCCTCGAAGGCGCCGAACCCGAGGAGAAGAAGGGCAAGCCGCCGCGCACGCACTGGGACATGCTCCTCGAGCGGCGCAGCGAGGACGAGCTCGAGGTGCTGCTGGCCGAGCGGCTGGACCTGCTCAAGCAGCGCCGCCGCGGCGGCACCGCCTGATCGCCGCACGCTGACCACAGCAGAGCGCCCCGGACCGGCGTCCGGGGCGCTCTGCTGTGCGGTTCGCCGGCCTAGCGGGCGCGGCGGCGGGCCAGCCTGCCCTGCACGCCCCAGCGGGCGACGTTGATGAACGATTCGGCGATCACTCCGCCGTCCATCTTCGACTCGCCGATCTCGCGTTCGGTGAAGGTGATGGGCACCTCGCGCACCACGAATCCGTTCTGCAGGGTCCGCCAGGCCAGGTCGATCTGGAAGCAGTAGCCCGCCGACTCCACCTGGTCGAGTCCGATGGTGCGCAGCACCGCCGCCCGGTAGGCGCGGTAGCCGGCGGTGATGTCGTGGATCTTGGCGCCCAGGGCCAGGCGGGCGTAGGTGTTGGCGCCCTTGGAGAGCAGTTCCCGCCGCTTGGGCCAGTTCACCAGTTCACCGCCGGGCACGTAGCGCGAGCCGATCACCAGGTCGGCGCCCGCGTTGATGCCCTCGAGCAGGCGGTGCAGCTGTTCGGGGGCGTGGCTGCCGTCGGCGTCCATCTCCACGATCACCGGATAGTCCCGCTCGAGCCCCCAGGCGAACCCGGTCAGGTAGGCCTTGCCCAGACCGTCTTTGACGGTGCGGTGCAGCACATGCACCCGTCCGGCACCGTCGGCGGCCAGCCCGTCGGCCACCTCGCCGGTGCCGTCGGGGCTGGAATCGTCGACGACCAGGACGTGTACCTGCGGCAGTGCGGCCTGCAGCCGGCCGACGATGAGCGGCAGATTCTCGCGCTCGTTGTACGTGGGAATGACGACCAGTGCGCCGGCACCATCGGGGCCGACCACCTGGCCGCTGTCGCCGGCTCCGCTCTGATCAGTCGTCATCGTGCTCCTTCGGGGCTGTTCTGTCGAGCAACCTCTTGAACCTAGTATGTTGCGCCAGCGCGTACAAAAACCCGCCGACCGCGCAGATGATGGCGAGTCGCTGCGGCCAGGGCCCCAGCCGCACGGCCAGGGTCCGGCCGTCGCGCAGCGGCAGAGCGGCCTGCAGGTCGGCCGGGGTGAAGATCTCCGAGCGGCTCAGCACCGTCCCGTCCGGCGCGATGATCGCGCTGACCCCGCTGGTGGCGGCCACCACGGTGGCCCGGCCGGTCTCCACCGCCCGCACCTGCGACATCGCCAGCTGCTGGTAGGTCATATCGGTGCGGCCGAAGGTGGCGTTGTTGGTGGGTACGAAGAGCAGCTGTGCCCCGTCGCGCACCGCCTGCTGCGGCGACCGGTCGAAGGCCACCTCCCAGCAGGTGGAGACGCCGAGCACCACCGGACCGGCATCGGTGGGCACGGTGAGCACGGACGGCCCGGTGCCCGGTGCGATGTCCCCGGCCTGGTCGGCGTACGAGGAGAACTTCGAGAAGAAGCCGCGCCACGGCAGGTATTCGCCGAACGGTTGCACGATGTGCTTGTCGTAGCGGCCGGTGGGCGCCGGTGCCGCCCGCCCGCCCGGGGCCTCCCAGACCAGCACCGTATTGGTCGATCGTCCGTCGGCACGGTAGTCGAGGGTGCCAAAGACGATCGGAGCGCCCACGGCGTTCACGGCGGTCTGGATGACCGCGGCCGCATCCGGGTTGCTCAGCGGGGAGATGTCCGAGGCGTTCTCCGGCCACAGCACCAGATCCGGTTGCGGGCGCCGGCCCTCGTGGACCTCGTCGGCCAGGCGCAGCGTCTGCCGGACGTGATTGTCGAGCACCGCGCGCCGCTGCTCGTTGAACTCCAGGCCCAGACGCGGGACATTGCCCTGCACGGCGGCCACCTGCACGGTGCGCCCGCCGTCCGGGGCCGGCGCGGTGGCGGCGGCGATCGCCGCGACCCCCAGCGGGGCGATCACCGCCAGCGCCGCCAGGCCGACGGCCGGCAGCTCCCGGCGCCAGGCGGTGGTGGCCGGCAGCGCGATCAGCGCGGCCAGCGCCGCACCGGACAGCGCCACCGCGAACGAGAGCCCGGGCACCCCGAACCACCGGGCCAGGGGCAGGAACCAGCCCTCGTTCTGACTGAACGCCACAGCGCCCCACGGGAATCCGCCGAAAGGGAACGACGAGCGCAGGGCCTCGACCGCGACCCAGCAGAGCGCGAACCACAGCGGTGCGGCGGGCAGCCGCATGGTGACGGTGGCCATCGCCCCGAACAGGACCAGGTACAGGGCGCTGACCACGGCCAGCGCAATCCAGGGCAGCGGGCCCACGTAGACGCCGATCCACGGCAGCAGCGGCAGGAACAGGGCCAGTCCGAAGACGCCCCCGCAGGCCGCACCGGTGCGCGCCGACGGCCGCCCCAGCCGCAGGCAGGCGTAGAGCAGGCCCATCGCCAGCGGGGCGAGCGCCCACAGATCGCGGGGCGGGAAGGCCGCGAACAGCAGTCCGCCCGCGGCGGCGGAGCCCGCCAGCCGCCACCAGAACCAGTTCACCCGGCCGCCCGCGAGAAGATCACCTCGCCGGCCACCGCCGTCTCCACGCAGGTCGGCAACTGCGCCTGCGGTGCGACGTCCGGCAGGGCGGGCACCCGCGACCGCGGATCGGTGGACCAGCGCTGCACCCCGGCGTGCGAGGGCGCGACCACCAGTTCGTCGGCCTCCCACACCGCATAGTGGGCGGGTGCGCCGGGCACCAGGGTCCCGGTGATGCCGTCATTGATCCCGGCGGCGCGCCAGCCGCCGCGGGTGGCGGCCGCGAAGGCGGCACGCGGCGAGATCGCGCTGTGCTCGGTGTGGTGGTGGGCGGCGGCCCGCACGCTCGCCCAGGGGTCGATGGCGCAGACCGGCGAGTCGCTGGAGAACGCCAGAGTCAGCCCGGCCCTGGCCAGCGCGGCGAAATCGTTGAGCGCCGGAGCGCGCTCCCCCAGCCGCTGCTGGTAGAGCCGCCCGTCGCCGCCCCAGAGCGCGTCGAAGAGCGGCTGCATGCTGGCGACCATCCCGGCCCGGCCGAAGAGCTCGGCCTGCTCGGCGGTGACCATCTCGGCGTGTTCGAGCCGGTGCACGCAGCGCGCGAGCGCCGGCGTGCCCAGTTCGTCGATCAGCCGCGAGACCGCCTCGGCGACCATCGCCGCGGAGGCATCGCCGATGACGTGGAAGCCGGCCTGGACCTGGGCGAGCGTGGTGGCGCGCAGGTGCTGGTAGATCTGGTCGTGGGTGAGATAGGCCACCCCGCAGGTGTCGGGCCGGTCGGTGTAGGGCCGCGCGAGCAGCGCGGTGTGGGAGCCGAGGGCGCCGTCGATGAACAGGTCTCCGCCGATCGCGTGCGCGCCGGTGGCGGCCACCACGGCCAGGGCCTCCTCCGGGGAACCGACCGCCTGTCCCCAGTAGCGGCGGATCTGGACCGGATGATCGATGTCCGCCAGTGCGGTGAAGTCGTCGAGGCCCGAGATCTCCGGGCCGCCGTTCTCGTGGACGGCGGCCACACCCCGGGAGGCGGCGTGGTCGAGTGCGTGCAGCTGGGCGCGGCGGCGGGCCTGCGGGGAGATCATCCCGCGCGCCCCGGCCCGCACCAGGTGGTGCGCCTCGGCGATCAGCGGGGCCTGCTCGTCGAAGCCGGACGCCGCGCGCAGTCCGTCGATGCGGGCGCGCAGCGCGGTCGAGACCGCCGCCGAATGCTCGTCGATGCGGGAGAGGTAGACGGCGCGGCCCCCGGCCGCCGCGTCGAGGTCGGCGGTGGTCGGCGGCGAGTCCTCACCGTCGCCGGCGCCCGCCCAGGCCGACGCATCCCAGCCCAGACCCCAGATGATCTCCTCGTCGGGGTGGGCGTCGGCGTACGCCGAGAGCGCCCGCAGGCAGTCGGTGCGGCTGACGGCGCCGGTCAGGTCCAGTCCGCGCAGGGCCAGCCCGGTGTCGGTGAGGTGGACGTGGCAGTCGACGAATGCGGGGCTGACGAAGCGTCCCTGCAGGTCGACGATCTCCGCATCCGGGTGCAGTGCCCGGCCCACCTCGTCCGAACCCACCCACACGATCGTCCCGTCGGTGACGGCCATCGCCGTGGCATCGGGAACGGCCGGAGAGGAGTAGACGGCACCGCCGAGCAGAAGCTTCGTTGTCACCTCACCAGTCTGTCAGATGCGCGGTCAGCGGCCGCCGGTGCGGCGATCCGGATCGCCGTAGGGGTGATCGGTCAGTTCCGGGATGTCGACGTGGACCGATCCGTCGGGGTTGCGGACCGTCACATCCACCACGTCGCCGGTCACCCGGCCGTCGTCGACGACGGTGCCGTCGACCACGCTGCCGTCGACGTAGCCGTTGGGGGCCATCCGCACCACGCTCACCCGTTCGGCGAGCCGCCCGGCCTGCCGCGCGGCCCCGGCGACCACCACCGGCTGCAGCCGGCGACGGACCGGCGAGGCGGTGAGGATCAGCCCGAGCACGGTGGTCACCACGCCGGGCAGCACGGTGAGGACGCCGGCCACCGTCAGCAGTGCCGAGTCGGTGAGGGCGGCACCCGGCGAGTCGCCGGTGCCGGTCCGGGCGCGGGTGAAGATCTCCCGGGTGCGCCGGCCGAGGACGGCGAAGCCCACCGCGGCGGCGGCGACGGTGATCAGAATGGCCCAGCCCCAGCCGAGGAAGTGCACCATGGCCCAGAAGGCGGCGATCTCGACGATCAGGTATCCGGCGACGATCCAGCGCGTCATATCCGGCCTTTCTTCAGAAGCGGTTATCGGTACAACGTACGAACCGCCGGTTTTGCTCCCGGCTCACCGAATCGATCATGGCAGGATGGCCGTCATGCGGCACGGCAACGGTTTCGAAGTCCTGATGATCGTCCTCGGTGCGATCGGCATCGTCTGGGCGCTGGTCGACGTCGTCGACGACGGTGCCGGGAACGTCGCCGGAAGCACCTGGGTGGCCGGGGCGCTGGGCATCGTGCTGATCGTGACGGCCGTCTACCGGATGGCGGCGGGCGGACCGATCGTCACGGTGAACCCCGACCACGAGTCGCCGGCGCAGCAGTTCGAGGAGCAGAAGCGCCGCGACGGGCTGGCCTGAGCCGTCCGCGACGGCTCAGTCGTCGGCGCGGCCCTCGATCTGTCCCTCGGTCTCGAGGTAGATCTGCCGCAGCTGCTCGAGTATCTCCGGCGGCGGCGCCTGCCACAGCCGGCGTTCGGTGGCCTCGAGCAGCCGTTCGGTGATGCCGTGCAGCGCCCACGGGTTGGCCTGTTCGAGGAAGTCGCGGTTCTGCTCGTCGAGCACGTACGACTCGGTGAGCTTCTCGTACATCCAGTCGGCCACCACGTCGGTGGTGGCGTCGTAGCCGAACAGGTAGTCGACGGTGGCCGCCATCTCGAAGGCGCCCTTGTAGCCGTGCCGGCGCATCGCCGAGAGCCAGCGGGGATTGACCACCCGCGCCCGGAACACCCGGGCGGTCTCCTCCGACAGGGTGCGGGTGCGTACCGAATCCGGGCGGGTGGAGTCGCCGATGTAGGCCTCCGGCGACTGGCCGGTCAGCGCGCGCACCGTGGCCACCATGCCGCCGTGGAACTGGAAGTAGTCGTCTGAGTCGGCGATGTCGTGTTCGCGGGTGTCGGTGTTCTTGGCCGCCACCGCGATCCGCCGGTAGGCGGCCCGCATGTCGTCGACGGCCGGGATCCCGTCCAGGTCGCGGCCGTAGGCGTAGCCGCCCCATTCGGTGTACACCGCCGCCAGGTCCTCGTCGGTGCGCCACTGTTTGGAGTCGATCAGCTGCAGCAGGCCGGCGCCGTAGGTGCCCGGCCGCGACCCGAAGACCCGGGTGGTGGCCCGCCGCCGGTCACCGTGATCGGCCAGCGCCGCGCGAGCGTGGGCGGCGACGAAGTTCTGCTCGTCGGGCTCGTCCGCGCCGGCGGCCAGCGCCACCGCATCGTCGAGCATGGTGATCACGTGCCCGAAGGCATCGCGGAAGAAGCCGGAGATGCGCACCGTCACATCGATGCGGGGGCGGCCCAGCTCGGCGAGCGGGATCAGTTCGAGCCCGGTGACCCGGCGCGAGCCCTCGTCCCAGACCGGCGTCACCCCGAGCAGGGCCAGGACCTCACCCACGTCGTCGCCGGAGGTGCGCATGGCGCTGGTGCCCCACACCGACAGTCCCACAGACGCCGGATAGCGGCCGTGGTCGGCCAGGTAGCGTTCGAGCAGCGAGTCGGCCATCGCCCGGCCGGTCTCGGCGGCGAGCGCACTGGGCACCGCTTTGGGATCGACGGAGTAGAAGTTGCGTCCGGTGGGCAGCACGTTGATCAGGCCGCGCAGCGGCGAACCGCTCGGACCGGACGGGATGAACCCCCCGGCCAGGGCGTGCAGCACCCGGTCGATCTCGCAGTCGGTGGCCCGCAGCCGCGGCACCACCTCGTTGCCGGCGAAGGCCAGGATCTGCCGCACCGCCTCCGGCCGGCCTTCGGCCGCCTCGGCGACGGCCTGATCGGACCAGCCGCCGTCCGCACACCGGGTGACCAGCTCGCGGGCGATCGCCTCGATACGGTCCACCTCGCCGCGCGCCGAGCCGTTCTCCACCAGGCCGAGGGCCTCACGCAGGCCGGGCAGGGTCTGCGCGCCGCCCCACAGCTGGCGGGCCCGGAGCATGGCCAGCACCAGGTCCACCTCCATCTGCGGGTCCGGGGCCTGCCCCAGCACGTGCAGCCCGTCGCGGATGGCGGCGTCCTTGATCTCGCACAACCAGCCGTCGACGTGCAGCAGCATGTCGTCGAAGACCTCTTCGTCGGGACGCTCGGTCAGGCCCAGGTCGTGGTCCATCTTGGCCGCGGTGAGCAGCGTCCAGATCTGCTGCCGGATGGCCGGCAGCTTGGCCGGGTCGAGGGCCGAGATGTTGGCGTGCTCGTCGAGCAGCTGCTCGAGCCGGTTGATGTCGCCGTAGCTCTCGGCGCGCGCCATCGGCGGAATCAGATGGTCGACGAGTACCGCATGCGCCCGCCGTTTGGCCTGGGTGCCTTCGCCCGGATCATTGACCAGGAACGGGTAGATCAGCGGCAGATCGCCGAGTGCCGCGTCGGTGCCGCAGTCGGCGGACATCCCCAGGGTCTTACCCGGCAGCCATTCGAGGTTGCCGTGTTTGCCGATGTGCACGATCGCGTCGGCGCCGAAGCCCCAGCCGTCGGTGTCGGTGCGTGAGGCCAGCCAGCGGTAGCTCGCCAGGTAGTGGTGGCTCGGCGGCAGATCGGGGTCGTGGTAGATCGCCACCGGGTTCTCGCCGAAGCCGCGCGGCGGCTGCACCAGCAGGACGACGTTGCCGAAGGTCATGGCGGCGATGACGATCTCGCCGGCCGGATCGGCGCTGCGGTCCACGAACAGCTCCCCCGGCGGCGGGCCCCAGTGCTCGACGACGTCCTCGCGCAGCTGCTGCGGCAGCCGGTCGAACCAGGCGGTGTAGTCGGCGGCGCCCACCCGGATCGGGTTGGCGGCCAGGGCCTCTTCGGTCAGCCAGTCCTGGTCCTGCCCGCCGGCGTCGATCAGCGCGTGCATCAGCGCATCCGGATCGTCGTCGTCCGGGGTCTCGCCGAGACCGGCGATCGCGCCGGGTTCGCCGATGTCGTAGCCGGCCGCCCGCAGCGCCCGCAGCAGATGCACCAGCGACCGCGGGGTGTCCAGGCCGACGGCGTTGCCGATCCGGGCGTGTTTGGTGGGATAGGCCGACAGCAGCAGCGCCAGCCGCTTCTCCGGCGGCGCGATGTGCCGTAACCGGGCGTGCGCGAGTGCGATCCCGGCGACCCGGGCGCAGCGTTCGCGGTCCGGTGCGTAATACGGCAGACCGTTCTCGTCGAACTCCTTGAACGAGAAGGGCACGGTGATGATGCGGCCGTCGAACTCGGGCACCGCCACCTGGGAAGCCACGTCCAGCGGAGACATGCCGTCGTCGCTGGCCGCCCAGTCCTCCCGCGATCCGGTCAGGCACAGTCCCTGCAGGATCGGGATGTCCAGGGCGGCAAGACGTTCGACGTTCCAGGCCTCGTCGTCGCCGCCGGCGCCCGCGGTGGCCGGCGTGGTGCCGCCGGCGGCCAGCACCGTGACGATCAGCGCGTCGTAACCGCCGAGGTGCTCGATCAGCTCGTCCGGCGCGGCGCGCAGTGAGGCGCAGAAGACGCCTTCGGCGCGGCCGCCGGCCGTCTCGATCGCATCGCAGAGAGCGGCGACGTAGTCGGTGTTGCCGGCCAGGTGCTGGGCGCGGTAGTAGAGCACCCCGATCCGCGGCCGGTCCTCGGCCGGGGCCGCCGGGCGATCGAGCAGCCCCCAGGCCGGCGTCTGCACCGGCGGCTCGAAACCGAGCCCGGTGAGCAGCACCGTGTCGGAGAGGAAGTTGTGCACCGCGAGCAGGTTGTCCCGTCCGCCGGCCACGAAGTAGCTGTGCGCCTGGGCCGCGACCCCGGCGGGCACCGTCGACAGCGCCATCAGATCCGGGTCCGGGTTGAGTTCACCGGAGAGCACCACCACCGGCGCCGGACCGGCCAGCACCGCCTCGAGGCCCTCCTCCCAGGCTCGCTTGCCGCCCAGGATGCGCACCACCACCAGGTCGGCGTCGGCGATCAGGCCGGGCACCTCGTCGAGCAGCAGCCGGGCGGGATTGGCGACGGTGTAGTCGGCGCCGCTGGTGGCGGCGGTACGCAGATCGGTGTCCGAGGTGGACAGCAGGGTGATCACGGCGATACTCGGCTCTCTGCCGGGGATGCGCGCCCGGCGTGGTCGGTGGTGATCGGCGGGTCTGGCTCCGGGCTCCGCGAGGGAGGCCCACACAGTGGCGCGACCGCGCCGGAATCGCACCGGCTTCCGCGTCGATCTTCTCGGCGATCAGCTTAGGCGATGTGGGAAAATCGGGACATGCCCCCACGCCGCCGCTCCCCGCACGCACCGTCGCTCACTCCCGAGGATCTCGCCGCGCTCACCGAAGCCGTGGCTCAGGGCCGCCGGGCCACCGTCTATCTGCGGGAGGGCACCCCCAGTCTGGGGCTCGAACCGGGCAGCTCGGCCCGGGTGATCTCGGTGTCGGGAACCACGCTGCTGCTCAAACCGCGTGGGGTGAACGACGAGCTGCCGTTCGAGGCCGACGAGGTTCGGATGACCCGCACCGCCCCTGAACCGCCGGCGAGGAGTCCGAAGAAGAAGGCGACCCCGGCGAAGACGGCGGCTCCGAAGAAGTCTGCGGCCCCGAAGAAGACACCGAGTCCGACGAAGACTGCGGCCCCGAAGACCGCCGCGGCACCGGTCCGGGCCGCGAAGCCGCCGGCACGCCCGGCCGCCGGTGGCCGGCGCGCCCCCTCGGCGGTCACGGTCACGATCTTCGGTTCGTCGGACAACCAGTGGTCGGTGGCGGTCGGCCGGGGCGGGCGCAAACCGCCGCGGTCCCGGCCGGTGACCCCTGAGGCGGTGGACGCGGCGCTGGCGGCGCTCGGCGACGACGCCGCCTTCGCGGCCGGTTCGGCGGTGCTCAACCATGCCCGCGAGGCGGCGCAGCGGCGCGTCGAGGAGCTCGCCGCCGAACTCGAGGCCGCCCGCCGGACCCTCTACGAGCTCGGCGGGGAGCCGTCGTCGTGACCGCCGCCCCCGACCGCTGCCCGGGCGTCTTCCGGACGCACACCGCCGCCGACGGCGAGCTGGCGCGGATCCGGGTGCCCGGCGGGGTGATCGACGCGCCCGCACTCGAGGCCCTCGCCGGCGCGGCCGAGGAGTTCGGCGACGGCGCCGTGGAGATCACGGTGCGCGGCAATCTGCAGGTGCGGGGAATCGCCGCCGATGCGGTGCCGGCGTTCGCCGCGGCGATGAGCGCGGCCGGTCTGACCGCCGACGTCGAGCACGACCGGGTGCGCAATGTGGCGCTCTCGCCGCTGACCGGCCGAGTCGGCGGCCTGGCCGACCTGCGCGGTATCGCGCGGGAGCTGGACCGGTCCCTTCGCGGCGACACCGGCATCGTCGGCCTGTCCGGACGGTTCTGGTTCGGGCTCGACGACGGCCGCGGCGACGTCCTGTCCCGGCGCCCGGATGTCACCGCGCTCGCCGTGGACGGGCAGACCGCGGTCCTGATGATCGACGGGCAGCAGGCCGGCCCCGCCCGGCCGCTGGCCGCGCTGCCCGAGGTCATGCCGGCCCTGGCCCGGACCTTCCTGTCGCTGGCGGAGGGCCGCTGGCGCATCGCCGATCTGCCCGGGCCGCTGCGGGCCGAACTGCTCGACGCGGCAGGCGGAGCCACCGGCGGCGCGAGCCCCGTCCCTGCCGCCCCGGAACCGCGGGTCGGCTGGTTCGACCAGCACGACGGCGGCGTACTGCTCGGCGCGGTGGTCCCCTTCGGCCGGCTCACCGGTGAGCAGGCCCGCTTCGCCGCGGCCGTCGGCGGCCCGGTGATCATCACCGCCGAACGCGAGCTGCTGCTGCCCGACCTGACCGAGCCGGTCGCCGAGACGGTGGTGCGGGTGCTGGCGCCGCGCGGCTTCGTCTTCGACGCGAACTCGCCCTGGACACGGGTGACCGCCTGCACCGGGGCGCCCGGCTGCGCCCAGTCGCACGGCGATGTCCGCACGGATCTGGCCGCGCATGTGGCCTCGGCCGCCGCGGCCGGCAGCGAGCTGCTCGTCGAGCACTGGGTGGGCTGCCGGCGCGGCTGCGGCTCGCCGGCCCGGCCCCACCTGCGGGTGGAGGCCTCACTCGACGGCTACCGCCGATCGCCGCGGTGAGCTCATCCCCTGCACCGGCCGGTCCCGGCGGGCACAGTACGGTGAGCAGATCATGAGCGACTATCTGCGCGACGGCGCCGCCATCTACCGTCAGTCCTTCGCGACGATCCGCGCCGAGGCCGACCTGTCGGCCTTCCCCGCCGACCTCGAACCGGTGGTGGTGCGGATGATCCACGGCTGCGGGCAGACCGACCTGACCGAGAACATCGTGGCCACCGACGGGGTCGTGGCGGCCGCACGCACCGCCCTCGCCGGCGGCGGCCCCATCCTGTGCGACACCAACATGGTGGCCTCCGGGATCACCCGGCGGCGGCTTCCGGCCGGCAACGCCGTCCGCTGCCATCTCGGCGAGCCCGGTCTCGCCGAGCTCGCCGAACGCACCGGAACCACCAGAACCGCTGCCGCGCTGCAGTATTGGCTCGACGACCTGCCGCGGTCCGTGGTGGCGATCGGCAACGCCCCGACGGCGCTGTTCGCCCTGCTGGATCTGATCGACGCCGGCGCCCCGGCGCCCGCCGCGATCGTCGGCGCACCGGTCGGCTTCGTCGGTGCCGCCGAGTCCTGCGCGGCGCTGGCGCAGCGCACCGATCTGCAGTTCATCACCGTGACCGGGCGGCGCGGCGGCTCGGCGATCACCGCCTCGGCCGTCAACGCCCTGGCCAGCACCGAGGAGTGAGCGTGAGCCCGACCCCCGCAGCCGCCGGACCGGCCGGCACCCTCTACGGCATCGGCCTCGGTCCGGGCGATCCCGAGCTGGTCACCGTCAAAGCCGCCCGGATCATCGCCGGCGCCGATGTGATCGCCTATCACTGTGCCCGGCACGGCAATTCGATCGCCCGATCGGTGGCCGAGCCGTACTTCTCCGGCAGTCAGATCGAAGAGCAGCTGATGTATCCGCTCACCGTGGAGACCACCGACCATCCCGGCGGCTACGCCGGGGCGATGGCCGACTTCTACACCGAGAGCGCCGAACGCCTGGCCCGGCACCTGGCGGCAGGCCGGGACGTGGTGCTGCTGGCCGAAGGCGATCCGCTGTTCTTCAGTTCGTATATGCACATGCACAAACGGCTCGCGGACCGCTTCGACGCCCAGATCGTTCCCGGTGTGACCTCGGTGAGTGCGGCCTCGGCCGCGCTGGGCATTCCGCTGGTCGAAGGTGAGGAGACGCTCACCGTGCTTCCGGGCACCGCCGAGCCCGGTGAACTGGTGGCGCACTTCCGTTCCGGCGAAGCGCTGGCGGTGCTCAAGCTCGGCCGCACCTTCGGCAAGGTGCGCCAGGCGCTGACCGATGCCGGCCGGGCCGACGAGGCCTGGTACGTCGAGCGCGCCTCCACCGGACGCCAGCGCATCGCACCGGTGGTGGACGTCGATCCGGACCAGGTGCCGTACTTCTCGCTGATCGTGGTGCCCGGTCGGCGCAACAATCCCCTGGCCGCCGCCGGCGGCGGCGAGGGCGAGGTGGTGGTGGTGGGTCTGGGCCCCGGGCCGGTGGACCAGACCACCCCGCAGGTGGCGGCCGAGCTGGCGGCGGCCACCGATCTGGTGGGTTACACCACCTATCTCCGCCGGGTGGCCGCCCGCCCCGGTCAGCGGGTGCACGCCAGCGACAACCGGGTCGAGGCGCAGCGCGCCGAGTTCGCCCTGGACCTGGCGGCCCGCGGCGCCCGGGTCGCGGTGGTCTCCTCCGGCGACCCCGGGGTCTTCGCGATGGCCTCGGCCGTCGCCGAGGCGGCTGCGCAGGAGAGCTACGGGCAGGTCCGGCTCCGGGTGGTGCCGGGCGTGAGCGCCTCGCAGGCCGTGGCCGCCGCGGTAGGCGCGCCGCTCGGCCACGACTTCGCTGTGCTGTCCCTGTCGGATCTGCTCAAACCGTGGTCGGTGATCGAAGCGCGCATCCGCGCGGCGGTCGCCGGGGATCTGGTCATCGCCGTCTACAACCCGGCGTCGACCCGCCGCACCGAGCAGATCCGGGCGTTCGCGGCGCTGCTCGCGGAACTGCTGCCGGCCGACCGGCCGCTGGTCCTGGGCCGGGATGTGGGCGGTCCCGGGCAGGCGCTGACCGTCACCACCGTCGGCGGCTTCGATCCGTCGGTGGTGGACATGCGCACCCTGCTGATCGTCGGATCCTCGCAGACCCGGTTGGTGCGCAGGCCGGCCGGGGATCTGGTGTTCACCCCCCGGCACTATCCCGCGCCGTAACCGGGGGTCAGCCGGTCACTCCGTCGCGCCGGGCCGCCTCGGCGACGGCGGCGGCCACGGCCGGCGCCACCCGCGGGTCCAGCGCGCTGGGCACGATCCGGTCGGGCCGGAGGTCGTCGGCCGCCACCGCCGCGATGGCTTCGGCGGCCGCGATCTTCATCCCCTCGGTGATCTGGGAGGCACCGGCGTCGAGCGCACCGGCGAACACTCCGGGGAAGGCCAGCACGTTGTTGATCTGGTTCGGGTAGTCGCTGCGGCCGGTGGCCACGACCGAGGCGTACCGGGCCGCGGTGTCCGGGGCGATCTCCGGATCCGGGTTGGACAGCGCGAAGATGATCGGATCGGGGGCCATGGCGGCGATGAGCTCTTCGGCGACGGTGCCGGCCGAGACGCCGATGAAGACGTCCGCACCGGCCAGTGCAACCGCCGGCCCGCCACTCAGTCCCCGCGGATTGGTCTGCGCGGCGATCTCGCGTTTGACCTCGCCCAGTCCGGTGCGGCCGGCGTCGACGATGCCCACCGAGTCGAGCACCACGATGTCCTCGACGCCCGCGGCCAGCAGGATCCGGGCACAGGCCACGCCGGCGGCGCCGGCGCCGGAGATCACCACCCGCTGCGCGGTCAGCTCACGGCCCAGGACGGTGGTGGCACCGCGCAGGGCGGCCAGCACCACGATCGCGGTGCCGTGCTGGTCGTCGTGCATCACCGGGCAGTCCAGCGCCTCGACCACCCGGCGCTCGATCTCGAAGCAGCGCGGGGCGGAGATGTCCTCGAGGTTGACCGCACCGAAGCTCGGGCGAAGCCGCACCAGGGTCTCGACGATCGCGTCCGGGTCGCCGGTGTCGAGCACGATGGGGATCGAGTTGAGCCCGGCGAAGCTGCGGAAGAGTGCGGATTTGCCTTCCATCACCGGCAGTGCGGCGCGCGGCCCGATGTCGCCGAGACCGAGGACCGCCGAACCGTCGCTGACCACCGCGACCAGGCGGTCGGTCCAGGTGTAGTCGTCGACCAGGGCCGGGTCGGCGGCGATCGCCCGGGACACCTGGGCCACACCGGGGGTGTAGGCGATCGACAGGTCGCGCTGGGTGGCGATGGGCGCGCGCAGTTCCACGCTGAGTTTGCCGCCGCTGTGCGCGAGGAGGATCTCGTCGTCGGTCAGCGGCATCTCGGCCAGGGTGGGCTGGGCGAGGGCCTCGTCGCCCGGTGCGGGCCCGGCCCCGCTCGTCCGTTCGCCGGCCGGCCGCGTGTTCGGTGTCACCTGCTTGTCCATGCCGAGAGCGTTCCATCGGCGGATGACGGCCATGAGTCCGCCGATGACGGTGAGGGGTCCAGATGCTCACCGCGGGCGGCGGCGCTGCGTGAGACCGGCGGCGGTCAGCCTGGATCGAGAGCCCAGGCGACGGCGGCCTCGACCCGGTCGACGGCGCGCAGGCCCGCCGGTTCGGCCGGCCGGGCCACCATGATCACCTCGACACCGGCCTCGGCGGCGGCGGCCAGTTTGGCCCGGGTGAGTTCTCCCCCGCTGTTCTTGGTGACCAGCACGGTGATGCCGTGCTCGGCCAGCAGGGCGCGTTCGCCGGCCGGTTCGTACGGTCCGCGCGAAGACAGGATCCGGTGCCGGGCCGGCAGCCGGACGGTCGGCGGATCGACCACCCGGATCAGGAACCAGGCGTCGTCGATGTCGGCGAAGGCGCCCACATCCTGGCGACCGGTGGTCAGGAAGACCCGGCCGCCGCGATCGGCGACGGCCGCGGCGGCCGCCGTGATGTCCGGGACCGTCGTCCAGCGATCGGCCGGGCCGGGCGTCCACGGCGGGCGGCGCAGCCGCAGCAGCGGCACCCCGGCCTGCCCGGCGGCGGCCACCGCGTTGGCGGTGATGCGGGCGGCGAAGGGGTGGGTGGCGTCGACGACCGCGTCGATCCCGGTGTCCGCCAGGTAGTCCCGGAGTCCTTCGAAGCCGCCGAAGCCGCCGATCCGCACCTGCCCGCGCGGCAGCCGCGGGCGCTGGACGCGACCGGCCAGCGAGGTGATCACCGTCGGCGCCGCCGGATCGTCGAGCAGCCGGGCGGCCAGTGCGCGGGCCTCACCGGTGCCGCCGAGGATCAGGACGGTGCGGCGCTCAGTCATGACGGCGTCCGTCGCGGCGCAGCTTGCTCATCCGGGCCTGCGAATACAGGTAGCTGTCGGTCACGGCGCCCGCCTCGGGTGCCAGGACCGCGCCGACGAAGATCACCGCGGTCTTGGTGATGCCGGCCGCGGCCAGCGCCTCCGGGAGCTCCCGCAGCGGCGCGCGCACGATCCGCTCGTCGTCGCGGGAGGCGAAGGCGACCGTCGCGGTGGGACAGTCGGCGCCGTAGTGCGGGGTCAGAGCGTCGACGATCTCGTCGGTGCGGTGCGCCGCCAAGTGCAGCGCCAGGGTCACCCCGGCCGCTGCCAGGGAGGCGAGGTCCTCCCCCGGCGGCATATCGGTCGACAGGGTCGAGACCCGCGTGATGAGCAGCGACTGACCCACTCCGGGCACGGTCAGTTCGGTGCGCAGCGCCGCGGCCGCCGCGGCGAAGGCCGGCACCCCGGGAACCAGTTCGCAGTCGATACCCCGTTCGTCGAGCCGGCGCAGCTGCTCGGTGAGGGCCGAATAGACCGACAGGTCACCCGAGTGCAGCCGGGCCACGTGGTGGCCGGCGGCATCGGCCTCGGCGATGCGGTCGATGATCGCCTCGATCGGCATCCGGGCGGTGTCGATGCGCGCGGCGTCGTCGGGCAGCAGCATGAGCAGCTCGCCGGGGACCAGGGATCCCGCGTACAGGCAGGTGTCGCATCGGCTGAGCAGTTGGGCGCCACGCACGGTGATCAGGTCGGCGGCGCCGGGACCGGCGCCGATGAAGAACACGGTCACGGTGTGTCCGCCTCCCATTGCACGATCGGCAGCACCGGCCGCCAGGTGGTCAGGCCGCCGAGCGGGGCGGCGTGTTCGAGCGCTATGCGGGTCAGCCGGCCGCCGTGGCTGTGGTGAGCCTGCGCGAGCAGCTGCTGACTCTGAAGGGTCACCGCGTTGGCGACCAGCCGTCCACCGCTCCCCAGCGCCGTCCAGCACCGGTCGAGTACCGCGGCGGTCAGCCCGCCGCCGATGAACACGGTGTCGGGGGCCGGTGCATCGGCGAACCCGTCGGGGGCGGCCCCGGCCACGGTGAGCCGGTCGCCGACGCCGTGCGCGGCGGCGTTGCCGGCGATGCGTTCGGCCCGCACCGGATCGGCTTCGAAGGCCACGGCACGGCCGGTCCGGGTCAGGCGCAGCCATTCGATGCCGATGCTGCCCGAGCCGGCCCCCACATCCCAGAGCAGCCCCCCTTCGGCCGGGGCCAGCGCGCACACCGTCAGTGCCCGGATCTGCGCCTTGGTGAGCTGGCCGTCGGAGGCGTATTCGGTGTCGGGACGACCGGGGGCGCGGCCGCACCGCGGGCCGTGTGCCTCGATCGCCACGATGTTGGGGGTCGGCGCGGACGGGTCGCGGTAGTCGTCGGCGGGCCCACCGGTGCGGCTCTCCTCCGGACCGCCCAGCCCGGCGAGCACCGTCAGTGTCGAGCCGCCGAAGCCGTGGCGGCGCAGCAGGTCGGCGATCTGCCCGGGACCGGTGCCGTCTTTCGACAGCACCAGCAGCCGGGCACCGTCGGTGAGTTCGGTGAGCAGCGTCTCCGTGGCGGCCGTCACCAGGCTCACCACGGTGGTCTGCGCCAGATCCCAGCCCAGCCGGGCCGCAGCCAGCGAGGCGCTCGACGGCGCCGGCAGTACGCTCACACGCTCGGCCCCGACCCGGCGGATCAGGCTGGCGCCGAGCCCGTGGAACATCGGATCTCCGCTGGCGAGCAGGTGGACGGTGCCGACGGCCGGCGGCTGCGCCAGCAGGTCCGCCAGGTGCCCGGACATCGGTGACCGCCAGGGCTGCAGTTCCGCACCGACCCGCCCGGCGATCAGGCCGAGCTGCCGCGCCGAGCCGTAGATCGTCTCGGCGCCGGACAGGGCGTCCTGAGCGGCCGCGGTGAGACCGTCCCAGCCGTCGGCGCCGATCCCGACGACCACGAACCGCGGGCCGGTCACCGCGGCAGCTTCCGCCAGATCCGCCGCGGCAGCAGACGCATGCCGAAGAAGACCGGCTGCAGCACCGCCGGGATCCACACCTCGGTGCGGCCACGCCGGTAGGCGCGTGCCACCGCGTCGGCCACCTGGTCGGCGGTGCGCGAGAACGGCGCGGGCGTGACCCCCGAGTCCATCAGTTCGCGGGTCATGGCACCGACCACGAAGCCGGGCCGGGCCAGGAGCAGCCGGACACCGGTGCCGTGCAGCGCATCGGCCAGGCCGCTGGCGAAACCGTCGAGACCGGCCTTGGTGGAGCCGTACACGTAGTTGGCCCGGCGGACCCGCACTCCGGCGACCGACGAGAAGGCGATGATGGTTCCCGATCCCTGCGCGCGGAAGGCGTTGGCCAGCAGGGTGATGACACTGATCTGCGCGTAGTAGTCGGTGTGCGCGATCTGCAGGGCGTGCGCCACATCGGTTTCGGCGCGCGCAGCGTCCCCGAGGATGCCGAAGGCCACGATCGCGGCCTCGACGGGGCCGTGCCCGGCGAAGATCGCGTCGACGAGCGCCGGATGGCTCGCGACGTCGTTCGCGTCGAATTCCACCGGCACCACCTCGGCGGCGCCCGCGGCGATCAGTGCCGCCGTGGGTTCGGCGAGCTCGCCGCTGCGCCGTGCCGCCAGCACCACCTTCCGTCCGGGCGCCAACCGCACCGCGGTGGCCACCCCGATCTCGCTGCGTCCGCCGAAGACCACGATCGTTCCCACCGCGCCAGTATCGCATTGCACCGCGCCCGGTCCGTCCGGCGGTGGGACGCGGCGACTAGAGTCGGCTGGCATGGCACGGACGGCGGACGACCTGAGCGCTGCGGCGCACGAGCTGCTCGGCGAGTATCACCTCGCCTCACTGACCACTCTGCGCGCCGACGGCACACCGCATGCGGTGGCGGTGGGCTTCACCTTCGACGCCGACGCGGCACTGGCGCGGGTGATCACCGTCGAGGGCAGCCAGAAGGTCCGCAATGTGGAGCGCGCCGGCTATGCCGCGCTCACCCACGTCGACGGCCCGCGCTGGCTCACCGTCGAAGGCCCGGCCCGGATCCGCCGCGAACCCGAGCAGGTGCGCGACGCCGAGCAGCGCTACGCCCGGCGCTATCGGCAGCCCAAGGAGAATCCGCGCCGCGTGGTGATCGAGGTGTCGATCACCCGGGTGCTCGGGTCGGCCGCGATGTTCGGCTGACCGGAGCCGCCTCACCCCCGGAGGGTCTTCGCCATCGCGTCAGTCCCCGAGGACGACCAGTTCGTGCGGGCGGGTGTTGAGCGGTTCCACACCGTCGTCGGTGACCACCACGATGTCCTCGATGCGCGCACCCCAGCGGCCCGGGAAGTACACGCCGGGTTCCACCGAGAAGGCCATGCCCGCCCGGAGCTCGATGTCGTTGCCGGCCACGATGTACGGCTCCTCGTGCACCGACAATCCGATACCGTGCCCCGTCCGGTGGATGAACTGCTCGGCCAGGCCGGCCTCCGCGAGCACCTCGCGGGCGGCGGCGTCGATGCTCTCCGCGCTCACCCCCGGCCGTACCGCCGCGACCGCCGCGGCCTGGGCCCGCTGCAGCGCCGCGTAGGCGTGAGCGATCTCCGCCGGCGGCTCGCCGAAGCAGTAGGTGCGGGTGGAGTCCGAGTTGTAGCCCGGACCGATCGGGCCGCCGATGTCGATCACCACGATGTCCTCGGGCAGGATCAGCCGGTCGGAGTGCTCGTGATGCGGGTCGGCGCCGTTCGGTCCGGAGCCGACGATGATGAACTCGGCCTCGTGGTGGCCCTCGGCGCGGATCGCGGCGTCGATGTCGGCGGCCACCTCCGCCTCCGTACGGCCGGGCCGCAGCCAGCGGCCCATGGACGCGTGGACGCGGTCGATGGCTGCACCGGCCGCCCGCAGCGCGTCGATCTCCGCCTGGTCCTTGATCATTCGCAGTTCCCGGAGCACCGCGGTGGCCAGCGTCGGCTCGGTGCCGGCCCGCGCGGCCAGTGGGATCACATGCAGGGCGGGCAGGGCGTCGGAGACGGCCAGGCGCGGCGCCGGGCCGAGTCCGTCGAGGGCGAGCGCATACGGATCCTGCCCGTCCACCCAGTCGCGTACCGTCAGGCCCAGCTCGCCGATCGCGGACTCGCGCAGTGACGCCAGCTCCAGCCGGGCGGTGACCACCCACGGGCGGCCCGACGCCGGAATCACCAGTGCGGTGAGCCGTTCGAAGGTGTCGGCCACCGCGCCGGTCAGGTAGCGCAGGTCCGGTCCGGTGCCCACCACCAGGGCGTCGAGTCCGGCACCGGCGGTCAGTTCCGCCGCCCGGGCCAGCCGCCGCGCGTAGACGTCCGCCCCGAACCTGCTCCCATTCGCTTCAGCCATGCCGCCAGCCTATCGTCCGGCCGCACCCGCAGAGAGTGTGGAACAGTTGTCCGCATGGGTTCTGTGATGCTCCTCGACGGCGCCAGCCTCTGGTTCCGGTCGTATTTCGCCCTGCCGGAGAAGATGACCGCCCCGGACGGCCGCCCCGTCAACGCCGTCCGCGGCTTCCTCGACACCATCGCCGCGCTGGTCACCACCCATCGACCCGACCGACTGGTGGTGTGTCTGGACGTGAACTGGCGGCCCGCGTTCCGCGTCGCCGAGATCCCCTCCTACAAGGCGCACCGGGTGGCCGACGAGCAGGCCGGCCTCGAAGAGGTGCCCGACACCCTCACCCCGCAGGTCGCGATGATCGCCGAGGTGCTGGCCGCCGCCGGGATCACCAGCGCCGGGGCCGCGGACTGCGAGGCCGACGACGTGATCGGCACACTGGCCTTCGAGGAGGCCCGGGACCGGGTGATCGTGGTCTCCGGCGACCGGGACCTGCTCCAGGTGGTGGCCGACGATCCGGTGCCCGTGCAGGTGCTGTACGTGGGCCGGGGCCTGGCCAGAGCCGAACTCATGGGCCCGGCCGAGGTCGCCGCCAAGTACGCGGTCCCGCCCGAGCGGGCCGGCATCGCCTACGCCGAGATGGCGATCCTGCGCGGCGACCCCTCGGACGGGCTGCCCGGGGTCAAGGGCATCGGCGACAAGACTGCGGCGAAGCTGATCACCGCGTTCGGCGGCCTCGACGGCCTCGAATCGGCGGTGGCACAAGATGATCCGGGGATCTCACCCCGAATCAAGGCGAGCCTGGAGCAGGCCCGCGACTATCTGCGGGCCGCCCGCGTCGTGGTGGCGGTCCGCACCGACGCACCGGTCCGATCCGATACCGCCGACGATCGGCTCCCGACCGCCCCCGCCGACGCCGCCCGGCTCGCCGAACTCACCGCGGAGCTGGGTATCGCGGCCAGCGTCGGCCGGCTGCGCACGGCCCTGGGCTGGGCGGACTGACCGGCACGGTCCGTCAGTTGGTCGGCCGCGACACCTCGTAGGTGCCGTCGCTGTTCTTGACCGTGACGGTCACATGCTTGCTCTCGCCCTTGACCTTGAGTGAGCAGGTGAAGGTGTGGCCGGCTTCGACCTTCTGGTCCGCCGGGCACGAGACGTCGGTGATCTGGTCGGCCGTGGCCACCCCGTAGCCGGTCTCGGAGTTCGTGTCCGACAGGATCTTGACCACGCCCTCCTGGACCGCCTTCTGGTCGAGGGTCTTACCGGCCCAGCCCGGTGCCACGAAGGCGGTGATCAGCACGACCACCGCGGCGATGACCAGCACCCCGACCACGCCGCTGACCAGGGCCAGCGTCTTGCGCGAGCGCTTGCCCGCCCCCTGCTGGTCGAACTGGGTGGCACCGGCGGCGGCCTGACCGTACTGTCCCTGCTGACCGTACTGGGGCTGACCGTAGGGGGCCTGCTGCGGCTGACCGTACTGCTGCGGCTGACCGTACTGGGGCTGCTGACCGTACTGGGGCTGCTGACCGTACTGGGGCTGCTGACCGTACTGGGGCTGGGTGTACGGGGAGGTCGGCGCGGCCTGCCCCCCGGCCGGGTACGACTGCTGAGGCTGACCGGCGGCCTGGCCCTGACCGTAGCCGGGCGCCCACTGCTGGTTGTCCACGATCTCGGTGGGCTCCGAGGCGCCCGGTGCGGCGGGCTGATTCGCCTGCGCATCGGCACCGGGCTGCTGCGGATCGTTCGGCGTCGTCATCTCGTACCCATCCTCCATCGCGGTTGCTGCCGGTAGGTTACCGCAGCAGGTCAGTCCAGCTCGGCAGCAACGACCCCGCGGCGCAGACTCTTCGCCGCCCGCCGGGCGGTATGCGCCAGCGGATCCTGCGGGTCCACCCCGGCCCGGATCTGCTCGAGCAGATCGATCACCTGCCGGTTCCAGCGCACGAAATCACCCGGTGAGAGCAGTTGACCGCCCGCCGCGGCGGCGGTCAGCGATTCGGCCAGTGACCGTCCGGAGGCCCAGGAAGCGACCGCCGCACAGAAACCGGTGTCCGGCTCGCGCATCTGAATGACCTCGGAGACGCCGTGGCGCCGCTGCACCTCGTCGACCCGCTGCCACACCGTCATCGTCTCGGTCAGGGCCTCACGCAGCCCCCGGTTGCCCGGCATCGAGTCCACCCCGCCGCCGTACGCATCCCGGCGCGACTGATAGACCATCGCCGAGGCCACCGCCGCCAGATCCACCGCCGAGAGCCGATGCCAGATTCCGGCCCGGATGCACTCGGCCACCAGCAGGTCCGTCTCACAGTAGATGCGGCGGAGCACGTCTCCGGTGGGCGTCACCCGCAACCCGCCGGCCGGGTCCGGTTCCAGATAGCCCAGTTCGGCGAGGACGTCGACCACGCTGCGGAAGTCGTTCTCCAGTTTGGAGGTCCGCTCCCCGACCGCGTTCTCGAGCGCACTGATCTCGCGCAGCAGCCGGTTCCGGCGTTCGGCCGCCCGGTGCAGCTCCTCGACGCCGGTCAGCCGGTGCGCCGGATGCGCCCGCAGCCGGTCGCGCATCGCCTGCAGTTGCCGGTCGGGTCCGTCGTGCCGTTTGCGCTTGCCGCCCCGGCCCACCGGCCGGGTGATGCCCGAGGCGGTGAGCGCCGCCGCGATCTCCCGGCGCCCGCGTCCGCTGCGCCGGTCCGCCCCTTTCGGGATGCGCAGGTGCCCGAGAACCTCCGGCGGATCGGCGAAGTCGTCGGCCCCGACCCGGCCGGCCCAGCCGTCGTCGACCAGGACCAGCGGTTTGGGATCGTTGCGGTAGACCGCCGGTTCGAGGACCACGGCGAGTCCGCGATGCCGCCGCGAGCTGACCGCGATCACCTGGCCGCGTTTGAGCGCGGCCAGGTCGTCGGCGACCGCCTCGCCCGACGCCATCCGCCGGGTGAAGCGCACCTCGCGCTCACGGGCCCGGATGTCCTCACGCAACGCCGCATAGCCGAGGAAACCCGCGTACCGGTCCCCTGCGTCCCCGCCGTCGGTCACCCCGTCGTCGATGCGTCCCGGATCCACGCCGCGCTTCTCGGCGGCGGCGATCAGCTCGAGGTCAGCGCGCCGCAGCTGCCGGCGCGCATCGTCGAGCCGCCGGGCCTGACCGACCACCGACCGATCGGTCTGGAATTGGGCGAACGAGCGGCGCAGCAGGTCCACCGAACCGTCGATGCCCACGCGGTCGATCAGATTCAGGCTCATGTTGTATTCCGGTGCGAACGAACTGCGCAGCGGGAAGGTGCGGGCGCCGGCCAGTCCGGCCACCCGCTCCGGGATCACCTCGGGCGTCCAGACCACCACGGCGTGCCCCTCGACGTCGATGCCGCGCCGACCGGCCCGGCCGGTGAGCTGGGTGTACTCGCCGGGGGTGAGGTCCACGTGTGCCTCGCCGTTGTATTTGACGAGCCGTTCGAGAACCACCGAGCGGGCCGGCATGTTGATGCCCAGCGCCAGGGTCTCGGTGGCGAAGACGGCTTTGATCAGGCCGGCGACGAACAGTTCCTCCACCGCCTGCCGGAAGGTCGGCAGCATGCCGGCGTGATGCGCGGCGAATCCGCGCCGCAGCCCGGCCCGCCATTCGTCCACGCCGAGGACGTCGGCATCGCCCGGGGCCAGGTCGCTCAGATGCCGGTCGACGATCGTGTCCACACGGGCCGACTCGGCGGGCTCGAGCAGGTTCAGGTCGCTGCGCAGGCACTGAGCCAGCGCCCCCTCGCAGCCGGCCCGGGAGAAGATGAAGGTGATCACCGGGAGCAGCCCCTCGGCGTCGAGCAGGGCGATCAGCCGGGGCCGGCCCACCCCGGTGGACCGGCCGCCGCGCCGGCGGTCCCGGCCGCGGCCGCGCGGATCGCCGGGCTCACTGAGCAGCCGATGCTTGATGTAGCGGCTCAGCTCCGGATTCACCTGCCGCTTGGCGCCGTCGGCGCGCCGCCGGTCGAACAGCTCGAAGAGCCGGGTGCCCACCAGCATGTGCTGGTGCAGCGGCACCGGCCGGTGCTCGTCGACGATGACGTCGGTGTGACCGCGGACGGTGCCGATCCAGTCGCCGAACTCCTCGGCGTTGCTCACCGTGGCCGACAGCGAGACCACCGACACGTCCGGGTCCAGACCCAGGATCACCTCCTCCCAGACCGCACCGCGGAAGCGGTCGGCCAGGAAGTGCACCTCGTCCATCACCACGTGCGAGAGCCCGTGCAGGGCCGCCGAATCGGCGTAGATCATGTTGCGGAGCACCTCGGTGGTCATCACCACCACCGGCGCCGACGAGTTGATCGCATTGTCGCCGGTGAGCAGACCCACCTGTTCTGCGCCGTGCACGGCCACCAGGTCGTGGTACTTCTGATTGCTCAGCGCCTTGATCGGCGTGGTGTAGAAGCACTTGTTGCCGTGGTGCAGCGCCAGATACACGGCGAATTCGCCGACCACGGTCTTCCCGGCGCCGGTGGGCGCGCACACCAGCACACCCCGGCCGTCCTCGAGGGACCGGCACGAGCGGCGCTGAAAACCGTCGAGCGGAAAGTCCAGGGTGGTCAGGAATCGCTGCAGGACCGGCCCGTCGTCGCCGTCGGCGCCATGCGGTGTGTTCATCGCCTACAGGATGTCATCGAAGTCGCCCGGGTCGCGAACGGATTCCCGGCGGCGGCCCGCGCCGATCGGCTCGGCCGGCGCCACCGGTGCGGCCCGGCCCACCTCGTCCGGGCGCCCTGGGCCGTCACCGGGACCGCCCAGCGGGGAGGCCTGATCGTCGGGCAGATCCGCCCATTCCGGCCGGCGGCGAGCCTTGCGGCGATCGTGCAGCCGGGAGATCTGGATGGCCAGCTCCAGCAGCACGCACAGCGCGAGCGCCAGGGCGAGCATGGTGAACGGGTCCTGGCCGGGGGTGGCCACGGCGGCGAAGACGAAGACGGCGAAGATCAGTCCGCGCCGCCAGCTCTTGAGCCGGGCATAGGTGAGGATCCCGGTCATGTTCAGCGCGATGATCAGCAGCGGCAGCTCGAAGCTGACGCCGAAGATGATCAGCAGGTGCAGCATGAACGAGAAGTACTTGTCACCGGTGAGCGCGGTGACCTGGAAGTCCTTGCCCACCTGCAGCAGGAACTCGAAGGCCTTGGTCACCACGAAGTAGGCCAGCAGTGCGCCGCCGACGAAGAGCACGGTCGCGCTGGTGACGAACAGCAGCGCCGGACGGCGCTCGTTCTTCTTCAGCGCGGGAGTGATGAACTGCCACAGCTGATACAGCCAGATCGGGCAGGCCAGCACGATGCCGGCGGTCAGCGCCACCTGCATGCGCAGCATGAACTGGTCGAACGGCCCGGTGGCCAGCAGCCGGCACTCGCCGTCGGGAGTCAGCGTGGCACGGGTGTCCGGGGGCAGCTCACAGTACGGGCGCCGGAGCAGCTCGCCCAGCGGGGCGATGCCCGGGACGCCGTTGCTGTACCAGATGAAGCCGATCACCGTGGTGACCACGATGACCAGGATCGACAGCACCAGACGGTAGCGCAGTTCGTAGAGGTGCTCCATCAACGGCATGGAGCCGTCGGGGTTGACTTTGCTGCGCCGCAGGCGTGGATCCAGGCGGCGCAGGACGGAAGGTGTGCGCACTCGCAGGCAGCGTCGCGCGCGCTACGCGGACTTCTTCTCTTGCGAGCTCTCCCGATCGACCCGATCCGTGTCGGTGGCGGTCGGCAGCTCGCGCTGCGGCGTCTCCGCCGACGACGACTTGCCGTCGTTCTGCATCTCTTCCATCTCGGACTTGAAGATCCGCAGCGACCGCCCCAATCCGCGGGCCGCCTCGGGAAGCTTCTTCGAGCCGAACAGGATCACCAGGACGATCAGCACGATCACCCAGTGCCACCAGCTCATTGCACCCATGTCTCTACTCCCAATCTGCGCGTTGCAACCGCTGCCATCGTACCCCCTGATTCAGTACTCGGCGCGGGCCGCAGCCGCGGCGGAGGCCATCAGCTCCCGCACGGCCACCGTGTCCGGATCGTCCCCGAGCAGCCGTACCCGGCCACCGAAACCGCTGAGCAGGCGGGCCAGCCAGGCCGGCGAACCGTAGCTCATCCGGGCCCGCACCGGCGCCGTATCCCCGGATCCGGTGGTTTCGGGCTCCACGTCGTAGTACTCGAGCAGCCAGATCACCTCGGGGTCGATCTCCAGTCGCGCGCTGGGCAGTTCCCGGTTGGCCGAGGGCATCGGCACCTCGCCGCCGCTCGCGTCGGCCGGGGGCCGGGACGGCTCGTCGAGGATCTGCGCGTCCTCGACGCGGTCGAAACGGAACAGCCGGCGGCCGTCGGAGTTGCGGCACCAGGCGTCGAGGTAGGCCTGCGCATCGACCAGCTGCACCCGGATCGGGTCGACGATGCGCTCGCCGACGGCGTCGCGGCCCGGCGTGTAGTAGCGGATCTTCAGTGCGCGTCCCTGCTCGAGCGCACGGCGGATGGTGCCGGCCACCGGGAGGTCGGCGGCCTCCTCGTCGGCGTCGGCGACGGCCGGGACGGTGCCCAGCGCACCCTCGATCTTGGCGATCGCCCGCCGGATGGCGTCGCCGTCGAGTGCGCCCTGACTGTCGAGCAGGGTCTGCAGGGACACCAGCAGCACATTGGCCTCGGTCCCGGTCAGCCGCAGCGGCCGATCGATGCCCGCGGTGAACAGGACGGTGATGCGGCCGTCCTCCTCCCAGTACTGGATGTCGATCAGGTCGTCGGTGGAGTATCCGGGCAGGCCGCACACGAAGAGCTGCTCGATGTCTTTGATCAGCTGGTCTTCGGTCAGGCCCAGGTCGGCGGCCGCCTCGTCGATCCTGATGCCGGGCCTGGCCTGCAGATACGGCACCATCGCCAGCAGCCGGCTGAGCCTGCCGGTGTCGGCGCTGCGGGCGGGTCGGCTCATCGTGCGGCTCCTTGCGCGAGGGAGGCGGACAGGTCGTCGAGGCCGGCGACGACGGCCTCGACCAGATCCGGCGGCGAGAGCACCACCGCGTCGGGGCCGGCGGCGAGCACGGCCCGCACCAGGCCCGAACGTGAGGCGATGTCGATGACGGCCCGATCGCCGGGCCGTCCGCGGCGCTGCGCGGGAGTGAGGTCGGCGGCCATCCGGCGCAGCCCGTAGGCGCGTCCGGCGGCCAGCCAGATCTCTGCCCGGGCCGGCGTCTCGGCGCTGCGCGCGCGGCGCAGAGAGTCGGCCACCACGGCGGCCAGGTCCAGCCCGTCGGGGGTGCGCACCTCGCCGTCGCGGCCGATGGTCCGGACGTCCCGGATCCGGGAGAGCCGGAAGGTGCGGGTGTCGGCGCGGTCGCGGTCGTGACCGACCAGGTACCAGCGGCCCGAGTTGCTCACCACTCCCCACGGTTCCACGGTGCGCTCGGCGATGCTCGCACCGCTGCGATGGGTGAAGGTGACCGCCCGGCCGGCCTCGATGGCGGCCAGCAGTGCGCGCACCACGCTCTCGTCGCCCATCACCCGTGCGGTGCCGCCCAGACCCAGCCCGAGCTCCTCGGGCGAGGACACCTCGAGGCCGGCAGCCCGGAGTTTGAGCATCGCCGACTGGGTCTCGGCGGCCACGTCCGGGTCGTGCCACAGCGCGGCGGCGGCGGCCACCGCGGCGGCCTCGTCGCGGTCGAGGGCGATCTCGGGCAGGCTGTAGTGCTCCGGGGTGATCCGGTAGCCCTCCTCCCCGGCCGGATTGCGGCCGGTCTCGACCGGGATGCCCAGTTCACGCAGTTCGCTCTTGTCGCGTTCGAGCATCCGCTTGAACGAGTCCGCGCTCTGTTCGGAGCCCTTGTAGCCGATCACGTTGGCGCGGAGGAACTCCGCGGTCACGAACTGCCGGGAGGCCATCAGGCAGATGACCAGGTTCAGCAGACGCTCGGTCTTGGCCGTTTTTGCAGGTGCCACAGCCTCACTCTACGGCTCACATGGCGGCGATCAGACGTTCGACGCGCTCGTCCACATTGCGGAACGGATCTTTGCACAAAACGGTGCGCTGAGCCTGATCGTTGAGCTTGAGATGCACCCAGTCGACGGTGAAATCCCGCTCGGCGGCCTGGGCGGCGCTGATGAACTCACCGCGCAGTTTGGCCCGGGTGGTCTGCGGCGGCGTCGACACCGCCGCGTCGATCGCCTCGTCGGTGGTGAGGCGCTGCGCCAGTCCCTTGCGGGTGAGCAGATCGAAGACGCCGCGTCCGCGCCGGATGTCGTGGTAGGCCAGATCCAGCTGAGCGATCTTGGGATCGGCCAGGCTCATCGAGTAGCGGTCCTCGTAGCGCGCCAGCAGCTTGCGCTTGATCACCCAGTCGATCTCGGTGTCGACGCTGCTGAAGTCACCCGACTCGACGGCGTCGAGGGTGCGGCCCCACAGGTCCACCACCTTGTCCATCGTCTCGTCGGGCGCCCGCTGCTGAAGGTGGGTGACCGCGCGCGCATGGTATTCGCGCTGGATGGACAGCGCGGTCGCGGTCCGGCCGCCGGCCAGGCGCACCTCGTGCCGCCCGGTCGGATCGTGGCTGATGTCGCGGATCGCGCGGATCGGATTGTCCAGGGCGAAGTCCCGGAACGAGATGCCCGACTCGATCATCTCGAGCACCAGCAGCGCCGAACCCACCTTGAGCATGGTGGTGGTCTCGGACATGTTGGAGTCGCCGACGATCACGTGCAGCCGCCGGTACTTCTCGGCGTCGGCGTGCGGCTCGTCGCGGGTGTTGATGATCGGCCTCGACCGGGTGGTGGCCGAGGACACGCCCTCCCAGATGTGGTCGGCGCGCTGCGACAGACAGAATTTGGCCTCGTGGCCCAGGGTGAGCACCTTGCCGGCGCCGCAGATCAGCTGCCGGGTCACCAGAAACGGCAGCAGCACGTCCGAGACGCGGCCGAACTCCCCGGTCCGCGAGACCAGATAGTTCTCGTGGCAGCCGTACGAGTTGCCGGCCGAGTCGGTGTTGTTCTTGAACAGGTAGATGTCGCCGCCGATACCTTCGGCCGCCAGCCGCTCCTCGGCGTCGACCAGCAGGTCCTCGAGGATGCGTTCACCGGCGCGGTCGTGGGTCACCAGCTGGGTGACCGAGTCGCATTCGGCCGTCGCGTACTCCGGGTGCGAGCCCACGTCCAGGTAGAGCCGCGAGCCGTTGGTGAGGAAGACGTTCGACGATCGTCCCCACGCGACCACCCGGCGGAACAGGTAGCGGGCCACCTCGTCGGGGCTGAGCCGGCGCTGTCCGTTGAAGACGCAGGTCACACCGAACTCCGTCTCGATGCCCATGATGCGGCGTTCCATCGCGGTCACTCCCGTCCGAGCAGTTCGGCGACCCGGCTCCGCGGGCAGCGCAGGAAGGCCCGGCGCGGCCGGGTCCGGTCGAGCAGTGCCACCTCGAGCTGGTCGGCACCGACCGGCTCGCCGGTGCGGCCGTTGTCCGTCTGCCCGCCGGCGGCGGTCGCCGAGAGCGCGTCGACGGCCACCCGCAGCGCCTCCTCGAGCGGCAGTTCCGGCTGGTAGGCCTCGCGCATGGCGGCCACGATCGGTTCGGTCGCGCCGCCCATCACCAGGAACGAGGTCTCGTCGGTGATCGAGCCGTCGTAGGTGATGCGGTAGAGCTGCGAGGGCGTGTCCTGCCCGGCGCGGGCCACCTCGGCCACGCACAGTTCCACCTCGTACGGCTTCGCCTGATCGGAGAAGACCGCACCGAGGGTGTTGGCGTAGGCGCTGGCCAGCGACAGCCCGGTCACATCGGCCCGGTCGTAGCTGTACCCGCGCAGGTCGGCCATCTGGATCCCGGCCCGGCGCAGCGACTCGAACTCGTTGTACTTGCCGACGGCGGCGAAGCCGAGGCGGTCGTAGAGTTCGCTCACCTTGCGCAGGGTGCGGGAGGGATTGTGCGCGACGAAGAGCACCCCGTCGGCGTAGGTCATGGCGATCACGCTGCGGCCGCGGGCGATGCCCTTGCGCGCCAGCTCGGAGCGGTCGCGCATGATCTGCTCGGCGCTGGCGTAGTACGGGAAGGTCATCGCGCCTCCTGATCCCGTCCGGCGGCCGTGCGCCGGGCGATCACCGACTCCGCGGCCTCTTCGATCTCGCCGACCGGCACCTCGACGGCACCGCCGGCGTCCACCCGTACCGCGGTCGGGAAGATGCGGCGCACCAGGTCGGGCCCGCCGGTCGCCGAGTCGTCGTCGGCGGCGTCGTAGAGGGCTTCGACGGCGGCGGCGAGCGCCTCGGCAGCGGTCAGGTCGCCGCGGTAGAGCTTCTTCAGGGCCGACCGGGCGAAGACCGAGCCGGAGCCGATCGCGTCGTAGCCCGCATGCTCCTCGTGCCGGGAGCCGGCGACGTCGAAGGAGAAGATGCGGCCCGGATCGCCCTCGGCCGCCCCGTCCGCGTCGTAGCCGACCAGCAGCGGAAGCGCCGCCAGCCCCTGCATGGCCGCCCCGAGGTTGCTGCGCACCATCCCGGCCAGCCGGGACACCTTGCCGTCGAGGGTGAGCGGTACGCCCTCGATCTTCTCGTAGTGCTCGAGTTCGACGGTGAACAGCCGGATCATCTCCACCGCGATGCCCGCGGTGCCGGCGATCCCGGCGGCCGAGTAGTCGTCGGTGACGAAGACCTTCTGCACATCGCGGGTGGCGATGAGATTGCCCATGGTGGCACGCCGGTCACCGGCCAGCAGCACCCCGCCCGGGTAGGCGACGGCCACGATGGTGGTGCCGTGCGGAATGCTCTCGGCCCCCTCCGGGCTGATCGCCGATGCCTGGATCATGGTGTGCGGCAACTTCTCCGGTGCATGGCGCGCCAGGAATTCGCTGAACGACGAGATGTCGCTGGGTTCGGTGCCGCGCCGGGCGGCGCTCACTGGCCGCCCTTCTGCACATAGGCGCGCACGAAGTCCTCGGCGTTCGTCTCGAGCACGTCGTCGATCTCGTCGAGCAGATCGTCGGTGTCCTCGGCGAGCTTCTCGCGGCGCTCCTGGCCGGCCGGACCGCCGCCGGGCACCTCGTCGTCGCCGCCGCCACCGCCGCGTGTGGTCTGCTCTTGCGCCATTGTTCGCCTCCTGGAACGGTTCTGGTGTCCACCCTACCGGGGTGGACGGTGCGGGCGGGTCCTAGCCGGTGAGCGAGTCGACCAGCTCGGCCGCCGATTCGGCCGCCTCGAGCAGCTCGCCGACCATCTCGCGGGTGCCGCGCAGCGGCTCGAGGGTGGGGATCCGGATGAGCGAGTCGCCGCCGAGGTCGAAGATCACCGAATCCCAGCTGGCCGCGGCCACGTCGGCGCCGAAGCGGCGCACGCACTCGCCGCGGAAGTAGGCGCGGGTGTCCTCCGGCGGGGTGGTGACCGCCCGCATCACCTGCTCCTCGGTGACCATCCGGTGCATGGAGCCGCGGCTGACCAGACGGTTGTACAGGCCCTTGTCGAGGCGGACGTCCGAGTACTGCAGGTCGATGAGGGCGAGCCGGGACGCCGACCAGGACAGGCCCTCGCGCTGCCGGAAGCCTTCGAGCAGGCGGAGTTTGGCCGGCCAGTCGAGGATGCCGGCGCATTCGGCGGGGTCGCGTTCGAGTTTGTCGAGCACGTCCGCCCAGGTCTCGATCACGTGTGCGGCGCGCGCGTCGTCGCTGTGGTGCTTGTCGTGGAAGGCGCTCACCCGGGCCAGGTACTCGCGCTGCAGGGCCAGCCCGGTGAGCTCCCGGCCGTCGGCCAGCGCCACCGCCGCGGTCAGCGTGGGGTCGTGGCTGATGGTGTGCACCGCCTGGACCGGCCAGGCCAGCGCCAGGTCCGACAGGTCGATACCGGCCTCGATCAGATCCAGCACCAGCGCCGTGGTGCCCACCTTGAGGTACGTGGCGGTCTCGGCGAGGTTGGCGTCGCCGATGATCACGTGCAGCCGGCGGTACTTGTCCGGTTCGGCGTGCGGCTCGTCGCGGGTGTTGATGATGCCCCGCTTGAGGGTGGTCTCCAGCCCCACCTCCACCTCGATGTAGTCGGCGCGCTGGGAGAGCTGATAGCCGGCCTCCTCCCCGGTCTGGCCGAGACCGACCCGGCCGGAACCGCAGATCACCTGGCGGGAGGCGAAGAACGGCATCAGGCCGGTGATGATGGACTCGAACGGCGTGCTGCGGTCCATCAGATAGTTCTCGTGGGTGCCGTAGGAGGCGCCCTTGCCGTCGATGTTGTTCTTGTACAGCTGCAGTCGCGGTGCGCCGGGCACGCTGGCCACGTACTGGGCGGCCTGTTCCATCACCCGTTCGCCGGCCTTGTCCCAGATCACCGCGTCGAGCGGATCGCGCACCTCGGGCGCCGAGTACTCGGGGTGAGCGTGATCGACGTAGAGCCGGGCCCCGTTGGTGAGGATCATGTTGGCCGCACCGATCTCGTCGGCGTCGATGATGGGCGCCTGCGCGGTGCTGCGGCCCAGGTCGTAGCCTCGGGCGTCGCGCATCGGGGATTCGACGTCGTAGTCCCAGCGGGTGCGCTTGTCGCGGCGCGGCACATTGGCGGCCGCGGCGTAGGCGAGCACCGCCTGGGTGGAGGTCAGGATGGGATTGGCGGTGCGGTCTCCGGGGGCGGAGATCCCGTACTCCACCTCGGTACCGATGATGCGATCCATACCCTCAGCCTAGTGCCGCCGTGGCCGGGCCGGGCGGCCCGGCCCGGTCACCGCCGCTTGAGCCGCAGCCGGCTGTAGATGAACAGGATGAGCAGCACACTCATCAGCAGCAGCACCCCGTAGGCCAGCGCGGCGTTGGCCACGGTGGGCTCCCAGATCGAGTAGAGGATGGGGCTGTTCTGGTCGCCGTCGTCCACCGGCTGCACCTGCGGTGCGCGGCCCTGCTCGGCGGTGACCGGCAGGTTCACCGCCTGCGCCGCCGTCGCATAGCCCCAGTAGCTCGGGAACAGCCAGGCCAGCTGCTTGGCGCCCTCGGTGGAGATCGGGAAGAGCCCGCCGCAGAAGACCATCTGCACCATCACCACGATCACCAGCGGCGGCATGGTCTGCTCGTTGGAGCGGACCGCGGCCGAGATCGCCAGCCCCACCAGGGTGCTCACGCAGGCGAGCACGGCGATCGCCACGAAGAGCATGGGCGCCGGCGGCCACGCCGGCCCGTCCTTGCCCAGGCCGTCCCCCATCTCACCGGCGTCGGGCATCGCCCGCAGTGCGAAGGTCAGGCCGATCATGATGGCCGCCTGGACGATCGCCAGCACGAAGAAGACCACGATCTTGGCGCCCAGGTAGGCGCTGGGGCGCAGGCCGACGGCGCGTTCGCGCTCGAAGATGGCCCGCTCGCCCACCAGGTCGCGGACGGTCAGTGCGGTGCCCATGAAGACCGCCCCGATGACCAGCACCACCAGCAGCTGCAGCCCCTCGGTGGGATCGTCGGGCACGGCGCCCGGTGGCAGCGCGGGGTTGAGAATTTTGGTCGCGAAGCCGTCCGAGCCGGGGATCACCAGGGTGAGCAGGCCCAGCACGATCGGCATGGCCAGGAGGAAGGCCAGGTAGCCCCGGTCGCTGAAGATCAGCCGGACCTGGCGCCGGGCCACCGTGGAGGTCTGCCGCACAGCGCTGGCCGGATGCACCACCACCGGAGGTCCGGCCGGCGGGGCGGGCGGCGCCGGCTGATGCGGATGCCGGGCCCGGTAGGCGGCGAACATCTGCTCGGGCTGCTCGGCCGCCCGGGCGAAGAGCTCGGCCCAGTCGTCGGTACCCAGTTCGGCGCGGCGTTTGCGCGGATCGTCGCAGAAGACCGTCCGGCCGCCCGGCGCGAGCATCAGCACCTGATCGCACAGCCCCAGATTCGCCACCGAGTGCGTCACCACCAGCACGACGCGGCCGGCGTCGGCCAGGTTCCGCAGGGTCTGCATCACCTGCTTGTCCAGCGCCGGATCCAGACCGGAGGTGGGCTCGTCGAGGATGAGCAGCGACGGTCCGGTGAGCAGCTCCATCGCCACCGAGGCACGTTTGCGCTGGCCGCCGGAGAGTTTGTCGATGCGGGTGTCGACGTGATCGGTCAGGCCGAGCTCGGCGAGCACCCCGTCGATCACCTGATCGCGGTCGGCGGTGCTCAGGTCGGCGGGCAGCCGCAGTTCGGCGGCGTACCGGAGTGCCTGCCGGACCGTCAGTTTGCGGTGCAGCACGTCGTCCTGCGGAACCATGCCGATACGGGTGCGCAGCGCCTCGTACTCGTCGTGCACACCGCGCCCCTCGAAGCGCACCAGACCCGAGGTGGGACTGTTCAGACCGGCCGCGATCTTGGAGACGGTGGACTTGCCCGCACCGGACGGGCCGATGATGGCGGTCAGCGTGCCCGGCCCGGACTGGAAGGTCACGTCCTGCAGCAGCTGCTTGCCGCCGTCCACGGTCAGCCCCACCGCATCGACCTCGAGTCCGCCGCTGACCACGGCCTTGGCCTGGCCGCGCAGCAGGGTGCCGCCGGAGACCACGAAGTCGCTGTTGCCGATGGTGACGATGTCGTTGTCGGTGAGCCCCCGCCGGCTGATGCGCTGGCCGTTGACGAAGGTGCCGTTGACGCTGCCGAGGTCCTCGATCACCAGGCCCTGCGGCCCGGTCGACAGGCGTGCGTGACGCCGTGAGGCGAGCACATCGGAGACGACGATGTCGTTGTCGGGGGTGCGGCCGATGGTCTGCACCCCGGTCAGCGCGATCGATTCCCGCCCGCGCAGATGACCGGGCACCTGAAAGACCGCGGACACGTTCTGGTGCAGCGCCGCCAGGTGCGGCGCCTGGGCCAGCTCCTGCGCGCCCGGGCCGGCGGTCGCGGGCAGCCGGCGGTCGGGTGCAGGGCCGGCCGGACGCTGCGCGGGCACCGGATGCGACGGCGGCGGTCCCTGCCGCATCGGCCCGGACGACGGCGGCCGGCCCTGGCGCACCGGACCCGGCGCGGGCGGGGGCGCGGGCCGCACGGGGGCCGACGGCGGCGGGGTCGACGGCCGGGCGGCCGGCTGGGGTGCGAGTTCGAGCAGTGGTCCGGTGTCGGCGTCGCCGAGCCGGATCACCGTGGGGCCGGTCAGCTGCAGCGAGGCCACTCGGGTGCCCTCGTGGTAGAAGCCGTTGGTGCTGCCGCGGTCGATGACCGTCCAGCCGGTGGCCGTCCACTCGAACGCCAGGTGGGTCCGGGAGACCAGCGGGTGCATCACGGCCACCGAGTTCTCCGGAGTCCGCCCCAGGGTCGCCGGAGAGACGGTGATGACCTGGGGCGTCCCCCGGTCCACCTGAATGCGTAGCGGCGTCGGCGCAGTCGTGTTCATCACCGGGTACTCTATCCGGCTCCTGCGCCCGGGTCCGTCGAAGAACCGACCGAAGGACGCGCCCGGCTGCGTGCGGTGCTCACACCCGGGCGACCGCGCCGGCGTCTACAGGTACTGGCCGGTGTTCGATTCGGTGTCGATGGCCCGGGCCGCCCCCGCATTCTTGCCGGTGACCAGGGTGCGGATGTACACGATCCGCTCCCCCTTCTTGCCGGAGATCCGCGCCCAGTCGTCCGGGTTCGTGGTGTTGGGCAGGTCCTCGTTCTCGGCGAACTCGTCGAGGATCGAATCGAGGAAGTGACCGATCCGCAGTCCCGGCTTGCCGGACTCGAGCTGCTCCTTGATCGCGTACTTCTTGGCCCGGTCGACCACGTTCTGGATCATCGCGCCGGAGTTGAAGTCCTTGAAGTACATGACTTCCTTGTCGCCGTTGGCATACGTGACCTCCAGGAACCGGTTGTCCTCGGACTCGGCGTACATCCGCTCGACGATGCGCTCGATCATCGCGCGCACACAGGCCTTCGGGTCCCCGCCGAACTCGGTGAGATCGTCCGGGTGCAGCGGCAGCTCCGAGGTCAGGTACTTGGAGAAGATGTCGATCGCCGACTCCGCGTCCGGCCGCTCGATCTTGATCTTCACGTCCAGCCGGCCCGGCCGCAGGATCGCCGGATCGATCATGTCCTCCCGGTTGGAGGCGCCGATCACGATCACGTTCTCCAGGCCTTCGACGCCGTCGATCTCGCTGAGCAGCTGCGGGACCACCGTGGTCTCCACATCCGAGGAGACGCCCGACCCGCGGGTGCGGAAGATCGAGTCCATCTCGTCGAAGAAGACGATCACCGGGGTGCCCTCGGAGGCCTTCTCCCGGGCGCGCTGGAAGATCAGCCGGATGTGCCGTTCGGTCTCGCCGACGAACTTGTTGAGCAGCTCGGGGCCCTTGATGTTGAGGAAGTACGACTTGGCCTCACGCGCATCATCGCCGCGGGCCTCGGCGATCTTCTTGGCCAGCGAGTTGGCGACGGCCTTGGCGATCAGGGTCTTACCGCAACCGGGCGGGCCGTACAGGAGCACGCCCTTGGGCGGACGCAGCTCGTATTCGCGGAAGAGTTCGGCGTGCAGGAAGGGCAGTTCCACCGCATCGCGGATCTGCTCGATCTGCCGCCGCAGTCCGCCGATGTCCTCGTAGTCGACGTCGGGGACCTCCTCGAGCACCAGGTCCTCGACCTCGGCCTTGGGGATGCGCTCGAGCGCGAAGCCGGCCTTGGTGTCCACCAGCAGCGAATCGCCGGGCCGCAGTTTGCGGGTGGCCTCGCCGCCGTCGTCGGTGTGCACCAGCGCGTCGGCCAGCCGCACCACCCGCTCCTCGTCGGCATGGCCGACGACCAGGGCGCGGCGGCCGTCCTGCAGGATCTCGCGCAGCGCACCGATCTCGCCGACGGTGTCGTGGCCGAGCGCCTCGACCACGGTCAGCGCCTCGTTGAGCCGCAGGGTCTGGCCCTGCGCCAGCTCGGCGCCGGGCACGTTCGGCGACAGGGTCAGGCGCATCTTGCGGCCCGAGGTGAAGACGTCGACGGTTTCGTCGTCGTACACGTCCATCAGCACGCCGTAACCGCTGGGCGGCTGCCCCAGCCGGTCGACCTCCTCACGCAGGGCGATCAGCTGCTGCCGCGCCTCCTTGAGGGTGTCCAGCAGTTTCGCGTTCCTCGCCGTGAGCTGCTCGACGCGCTCGGTGAGTTCGGCCGGAGTCCCCGGCCGTGCGGCGGGGCTGTTCGTCGAACGATCCGACTCAGTCATGCTGGCACCTTCTCCCCATGTGGAGCGTTTCGTATCCCTCCACTCTATCCGCGCGTCGGACGGCGTTGCACGCGAAGGGTTTGCGTACCGTCGGCCAGCCGGCGCGCGGTGATCAGAAAGGCCGTGTGACCTTGCATGCGATGCTCCGGGCGCACCGCCAGACCCACCGCGCTCCAGTCCCGCACCATCGACTCCCAGGCGCGCGGCTCGGTCCAGCACTCCTGCTCGCGCAGCGCCTCGACCATCCGGGACAGCTGCGTGACGGTGGCCACGTAGACCACCAGCACGCCGCCGGGGCGCAGCGTGCCGCGCACCGTGTCCAGACACTCCCAGGGCGTGACCATGTCCAGGATCATCCGGTCGGCCTGCTCGGTGCGATCGTGGTCGGCCAGGTCGCCGATGCGCAGCTCCCAGTTGTCCGGACGCCGCCCGAGGAAGGTCTCCACGTTCCTGACCGCGTGCTCGGCATGATCCTCGCGGATCTCGTAGGAGAGCACCGATCCGTCGGGGCCCACGGCACGCAGCAGCGACAGGGTGAGGGCGCCCGAGCCGGCGCCGGCTTCGATGACCCGCGCCCCCGGGAAGATGTCGCCTTCGGTGACGATCTGGGCGCTGTCCTTGGGGTAGATCACCTGTGCGCCCCGCGGCATGGACACCACGTAGTCGGTGAGCAGCGGGCGCAGCGCCAGATACTCGGTGCCGCTGGTGGCGGCCACGATGCTGCCCTCGTCCGCATCGAGCAGGTCGTCGTGTGCGATGGCCCCGCGATGCGTGTGGAAGAGCTTGCCGGGTTCGAGCACCACGGTGAACTTACGGCCTTTGGCGTCGGTGAGCTGGACGCGGTCCCCGACGGCGAACGGGCCGGTGAGCGACATGTGGTGGTACTTCCTCTCGGGCGGACGGACCGCGGTGATCGCGGGCTTCAAGCTTGTCATAGAGTGCGGTCATGGCAGTGAACGAGGCGGCTCCGGGCAGCTACTACCGGCCCATCGAGGCACCCGCCGGCGACCCGCCGGCCGGAGGCGAGCACGGTTACGAGTACTTTCAGCCGACCGAGGGCACCATCAGCGTGTGGTCGCCCCGGCTGCAGCACGGCGGTCCCCCGAGCGGGCTGCTCACCCGGGCCATGAGCCGGCTGGTCGGCGACGGCGACGGCCAGGCGTTCTCGCGCATCACCGTCGACATCCTCGGCGCCGTCGGACTGGACGTGAACCGGGTGCGCGCCTGGGTGGCCCGGCCCGGCCGGCAGATCTCGCTGGTGGCCGCCGAACTCGAGGTGCGCGGCACCGACGGCACCTACCGCGCCGCGGCCCGGGCCAGTGCCTGGCGGCTGCGCGCCTCCGATTCGTCGGCGGTGCAGGCGCTGCCGCAGCCGCCGCTCACCCCGCTCCCCGACGAGCTTCCGCAGGCCACCGGTTTCCCGGAACTCGGCGGCGAGGCGGTGCCCTGGGGCCGGATCGGCTTCATCGGCACCTTGTCGGTGGCCTCGGTCCCGTCGCGCAACGGCGGCACCCCGCCGGCGTTCTGGCTGCGTCCGCAGCTGCCGCTGGTGGCCGGTGAACGGGCCACCGACCTGGAATCGGCGATGACGGTGCTCGATGTGGCCAACGGGGTGGGCACCACCCTCGATCCACGGCGGTGGAGCTGGATGAACACCGACACCACCGTGCATCTGGTGCGCCAGCCTGCCGGGCCGTGGCTGGGCGTGGACGCGGATATGGCGGCGGGCGCCGACGGCTACGCGGCGAGCCTGACCGATGTCTACGATCTGACGGGTTTCCTGGGCCGCTCGGCGCAGACCGCCCTGCTCAGCGCCCAGGGCTGAGCGCCGGCCGTCGACCGGGGTCCGGCCGATGGCCGGGCCCTCAGAAGCGGCAGGACCGGATGTCCGAGGCCAGGATGGCCCGGGCGCCGAGTTCGGCGAGCTCGTCCATCAGCTGCTGGTGCGACTTGCGCGGCACCATCGCGCGCACGGCGACCATGGCGTCGTCGGCCATCGGCGAGATGGTGGGCGATTCCAGGCCCGGGGTGATCTCGACCGCCCGGTCGAGCAGCGTGCGCGGGCAGTCGTAGTCGATCATCACGTACTGCTGACCGAAGACCACGCCCTGGACGCGGGCGATGAACCGCTTGGCGGCCTTGTCCGGCTCCCCCCGGTCCTGGCCGCGGATGAGCACCGCCTCGGAGTCGCAGAGAGATTCGCCGAAGGCGGCCAGACCGTGCAGCCGCAGGGTGCGCCCCGAGCCCACCACGTCGGCGATGGCATCGGCCACACCGAGCTGGATGGAGATCTCCACCGCACCGTCGAGCCGGATGATCTCGGCCTCGATGCCGCGCTGCGCCAGATCCCGGCGCACCAGATTCGGGTACGAGGTGGCGATGCGTTTGCCGGCCAGATCGGCCGGGGTCCAGGTCTCTTCGGCCGGTGCCGCGTAGCGGAAGGTGGACGAGCCGAAGCCCAGGGCCACCTCCTCGTCGACCTCGGCACCGGAGTCGGCGGCCAGGTCGCGGCCGGTGATGCCCAGATCGAGGCGGCCGGAGGCGACGTAGATGGCCACGTCCTTGGGGCGCAGGAAGTAGAACTCGACGTCGTTGGCGACGTCGATCACGTTGAGGTCCTTGGGGTCCGCGCGCTTGCGGTAACCGGCCTCGGAGAGGATGCCGGCGGCGGCTTCGGACAGGGCGCCCTTGTTGGGCACGGCGACGCGCAGCATGTGCGGCACTCCTTCTGCGGTGGGCTGTGGGGCTACAGGTAGCGGTAGACGTCGTCGGTGGTGAGCCCGCGTTTGAGCATCATCACCTGCAGCCAGTAGACGAGCTGCGAGATCTCCTCGGCGAGCGCCTCACCGGATTCGTGCTCGGCGGCCAGCCACACCTCGCCGGCCTCTTCGATGATCTTCTTGCCCAGGGTGTGCACCCCGGAGTCGAGGGCGGCGACGGTGCCGCTGCCCTCCGGACGGGAGGCGGCTTTCTCAGTCAACTCCGCGAAGAGTTCGTCGAAGGTTTTCACGATTGTCCATGTTCTCATGCGCGGCCGCCGGCCGGGCGCCTCGGGTGGGCCAACCCGCTGGGCGGACCCGATCCGGAGGCGTACGTAAGGTTAGGTTACCCTAATTGTCATACTCCCTGGCTCCCAGGCTTCTGCCAGGAACGCCGACGCCGACTGCGACCGAAGGATGTCGATGACCCGACTGCAACAGACCCGCACCGCCCTGGCCCGGCGTGTGCTCGGCGACGACGGATACGAGCGGACCATCCGCCGCCTCGCGCTGCGCCGCCAGCGCCCGCGGATCGGCAAGGTCCGCTTCGGCGACCTGCGGCGCCTCGAACCGGTCTGCCGGGAGTACGGCTATCTGCGCGGCGGACCGGTGGACCGGCACTACATCGAGGACTTCCTCGGCCGGCACGGCGAGCTGATCACCGGCCGGGTGCTCGAGATCGGCGAACGCACCTACACCGAGCGTTTCGGCACCGACGTGACCGGCTCGGACATGCTGCACGTCCACGACGTGCCGGAGGCCACCTACGTGGCCGACCTGACCGATGCGCCGGTGATCCCGGACGACCGCTACGACGCGGTGATCATCACCCAGACCCTCCAGTTCATCTACGACGTGCCGGCCGCGGTGGCCACCCTCCACCGGATCCTCAAACCCGGCGGCGTGGTGCTGTGCACCCTCCCCGGCATCAGCCAGATCTCCGATCCGGTGTGGGGCCCCACCTGGTACTGGTCGTTCACCGAGCTCTCGGCCCAGCGGCTCTTCGACACGGCGTTCGGCGCCGCGGGCGTCACGGTGCGCACCGCCGGGAACGTGCTGGCCGCGACCGCCTTCCTGCAGGGGCTGGCCGCCGGGGAACTGACTTCCGCCGAGCTGGCCGTCACCGATCCCGAGTACCCGATGATCATCACCGTGGCGGCCAGGAAGGACGCCGGGACCCGTGCGCAGAGCTGACCTGGTGCGCCGCCGGCTGCGGTCCGCGGTGCGCCGCCGGCGGCCGCGCGCCGGCATCCTCATGTATCACGCGATCCGGCGTCAGGATCCCGACCCGTGGGGCATCTGCGTGCGGCCCGAACACTTCGACGACCAGCTCGCCGTGCTCGCCGAGCGCCGGCGCGTGGTGGACGCCGGCGCGATCGCCGCCGGAGAGGTCTACGCACCCGACGGCGGCGCCGTCGCGGTCACCTTCGACGACGGTTACGCCGACAATCTGACCGCAGCGCTGCCGCTGCTGGAGAAGTACGAGATCCCGGCAACGGTCTTCGTCATCGGCAACGCCCTCGGGCGCCCTCACGACTTCTGGTGGGAGGCCCTCGAACGGGCCGTCCTGCTGCCCCGCCGTCTCCCCGACCGTCTGCACTTCCCCTTCGGGACCGGCGCCCGCATCCGGCCGGTGCACGTCGACGACGACCCGGCCGGCCTCGCCGGCTGGCGCGCCGACGAACAGCCGCCGGTCACCGCCCGCCAGCAGCTCTTCCGCGACCTGTGGGACGAGATCGTCGTCCTCGAGCCGGCCGCGCAGGACGACGCCGCCGCGCATCTGACCCGGTGGGCCGGGGCCGACAGCACTCCCGACCCGCACCGCCGCTCGCTGACCGTCGACGAATTCCTCGAGCTGGCCGGGCATCCGCTGATCACCATCGGCGGCCACACCCTCGACCATCCCTCTCTGATCGACTGGCCTGCGGAACGCCAGCACGCGCAGATCGCCGCCGGCAACGCCCGGCTCACCGAGCTCACCGGGACACCGGTGACCCGGCTGTCGTATCCGTACGGACGGCACGACGCCTCGGCCCGGCGAGCGGTGGCCGGACTCGGCCTGGACTTCGCCTGCACCAGCAGCCCGGAGGCGACGATCGGCGGCGACGATCCGTTCGCGCTGCCCCGGATTCAGGTGCCCGACGTCGACGGCGACGAGTTCGACCGGATGCTGAGCGTGCGGCACCGGCTCACCGGCGCCCGCAAGCCCGGTCAGGTCTCGCGGGCGGCCCGGTAGCACCCGGCCAGGCCGGCCAGGGTGAGCCCCTCGAGGCTGTCTCGGAAGACCTGATGGGAAGCCTGCGGGACGGGGATGAACGACGGCACCACCAGCGTCGGCACGCCGGCGGCGTGCGCGGCGGCGGCGCCGGTGGGCGAATCCTCGATGGCCAGGCAGCGGTGCGGATGCGCCCCGGCCAGTTCCGCGGCCCGCAGATAGATGTCCGGGGCCGGTTTGCCGACCGCCACCTCGTCACCGCAGACCGTGGCCAGGAAGCGCTCGCGGCCGATGGTCTCGATGGCCACGTCGGCCACCTCGCGCATGGTGTTGGTCACCAGCAGCATCGGGATCTCGGCGCCGGCGATCAGCGTCAGGAGGGCCTCGGCACCGGGACGCCAGGGCAGTTCTTCGCGGAAGAGCCCGGTGACCAGCTCCACCATCCAGGCTTCCTCGCCGTCGAAGTCGCGGCCCGACTCGGGGACGCGGGCCGCGTCGAAGACCTTGGTGAGGGCGTCGACGCTGTTGTTGCCCATCGTCGCCTTGCGCAGGTCGGCGGTCATCTCGATGCCGTGACGCCGGGCCAGCCCCTCGAGTGCGGTGTCCCAGATCGGTTCGGTGTCGAGGATGGTGCCGTCCATGTCCCACAGCACCGCGGCGGGCGACTCGACCGCGGCGGTCTCCGGGCCGGTCACGCCGGTCTCCCGTCCCCTACGGCGTCGGCGGCATCGCCGGCGTCCGGCCGAGCCTGCTGGGTGTCGGCCGGGGCCCCGAGCCGTCCGAGCGCGAAGGTCGCGACGAACATGATGAGCATCGCGGCGATCACCACGGTGTCCCCGATGTCGTTGACGCGCAGATGTTCCTGATAGATCGTCAGGCCCAGCGCCATCGCCACCACCGGTTTGAGAACGGTCACCGCGGGCAGGCTGGTCTGGACGTCACCGGCCTGGTAGCTGGACTGCTGCCACAGGGTGCCCAGCGTGGCGGTGACGGCCATCGCCCAGAACTCCCAGCTGGACAGGCCGGTGAGGAAGCTCTGCCCGAACGCATCCATGCCGGTCTTGGTGAACGGTGCCGAATAGCCGAGCAACAGACCCGCGGCAAGGGCGAGCACCAGGGACCGCCCGGTCCCGTTGGCCATCCGGCCACCGCGCCACACGCACAGGGCCACCACCGGCACCAGCACGGCGATCGGGATGATCCAGGCGCGCCCCGACGGCTGATTGATGCCTTCCGTCGGCTCACCGAGCACCATGAAGATGATCAGCGAAACCATCAGCACCGCCGCCCAGAACCACTCCCACGCGGTCAGCCGGCGCCGCTGCGTCCGGGCGGCCAGCGGCAGTGCGAACAGCAGCGTGGTCACCAGCAGCGGCTGCACCAGCAGCAGGCTTCCCAGAGCCAGCGCGCCGGCCTGGACGGCGAAGCCGAGGATGTCGGCGACGATCCCGGCGATCCACACCTTGCGGGTGGCCAGGGTCTTCATGAATCCCAGTCCGCCGGGTCCGGCGTCGGCGATGCCCTCGGTCCCCTTCTCCTGCAGCACTGCGGCCACGGCGAACAGCAGCGCTGCCAGCAGCGCCAAGACGACGGCCAGTACCGAGGTCCCCGTCACATGCACGATCGACCCTCTCCCCTTCCGGGCGACGATCGCCCCGCATATGCCGCATACGCGGCAGCATGCAGAAGATTACCCCGCAGTCTAGGTATTGAAGTACTTCGCCTCGGGGTGGTGAAGGACGAAGGCGTCGGTCGACTGTTCCGGATGCAGCTGAAGTTCCTCGGACAGCTCCACCCCGATGCGCTCGGGCTCGAGAAGATCGATCATCTTGGCCCGGTCCTCGAGGTCCGGGCAGGCGCCGTAGCCGAAGGAGTACCGGGCACCGCGGTATTCGAGATCGAAGAAGCCCTGCGGCCGGTCCGGATCCTCGTCGGCCACCGCGCCGCCGGCGAAGGCCAGTTCGCTGCGCACCCGCTGGTGCCAGTACTCGGCCAGCGCCTCGGTGAGCTGCACGCCGATGCCGTGCACCTCCAGGTAGTCCCGGTAGGCGTTCTCGGCGAAGAGCGCGTTGGCGAAGTCGGCGATCGGGCTGCCCATGGTGACCAGCTGGAAGGGCAGCACGTCCACCCGGCCGGCGGCCACGGCCGCCTCGCGGGATGCGATGAAGTCGGCGATGCACAGGAAGCGCGGACGCTGCTGGCGCGGGAAGGTGAAGCTGTGCCGCACCGGTGCCGCCGGATCGGGTTCGGTGAGCACGTGCACCGTGTCACCCTCGCTGACCGCCGGGAAGTATCCGTAGACCACGGCGGCGTGCGCCAGGATCCCCTCCGTGGCGAGCCGGTCGAGCCAGTACCGCAGCCGCGGACGGCCCTCGGTCTCCACCAGCTCGTCGTAGTCGGGTCCGTCCGTGCCGCGCGTCCCGCGCAGACCCCACTGCCCCAGGAACAGTGCCCGCTCGTCGAGCATGGTGGCGTAGTCGGCCACCGGAATGCCCTTGACGATGCGGGTCCCCCAGAACGGCGGCTTGGGGATCTCGTTGTCGGCGGCCACATCCGAACGGGCCGGCACCTCCACCGGAGCCTCCGCCGCCTTGCGCTTGGCGGCGATGCGCTGGGACCGCTCCCGGCGCGCCTTGCGCTCGGCCACCTTCGCCGCGGCCGCCTTGGCCTCCTCGCTGTCCGGATCGGGCCCCTCGCCGCGCTTGATGGCCATCAGCTCGTCCATCAGGGTCAGTCCCTCGAAGGCGTCGCGGGCGTAGCGGACGTCGCCCTGATAGACCTCGGCCAGGTCGCCCTCGACGTAGGTCCGGGTGAGCGCGGCACCGCCGAGGAGCACCGGGATCTCGCTCTTGCCGCGCGAGTTCATCTCCTCGAGGTTCTCCTTCATCACCACCGTCGACTTCACCAGCAGCCCGGACATGCCGATGACATCGGCCTTCTCCTCCTCGGCCACCGACAAGATGGTGGCGATCGGCTGTTTGATACCGATGTTGACCACGTCGTAGCCGTTGTTGGACAAGATGATGTCCACCAGGTTCTTGCCGATGTCGTGGACGTCGCCCTTGACGGTGGCCAGCACGATGCGGCCCTTGCCGTCCTCGCCGGTCGACTCCATGTGCGGTTCGAGGTGGGCCACGGCGGCCTTCATCACCTCGGCGGACTGCAGCACGAAGGGCAGCTGCATCTGGCCGGAGCCGAACAGCTCGCCCACCGTCTTCATGCCCGAGAGCAGGTGGTCGTTGATGATCGCCAGCGGCGGCACCTGAGTCATCGCCTCGTCGAGATCCTCGATCAGGCCGTTGCGCTCGCCGTCGACGATGCGGCGCTGGAGCCGCTCGAACAGCGGCAGCCGGGCCAGTTCGGCGGCCCGGGACTCCCGGGCCGAGGCCGCCGAGACGCCCTCGAAGAGCTCCATCAGCTTCTGCAGCGGGTCGTAGCCCTCGCGCCGCCGGTCGTAGACCAGGTCCAGGGCGGTCTGGCGCTGCTCCTCCGGGATCCGTGCCATCGGCAGGATCTTGGAGGCGTGCACGATCGCGGTGTCGAGTCCGGCCTGGACGCATTCGTGCAGGAAGACCGAGTTGAGCACCTGCCGGGCGGCCGGGTTCAGGCCGAACGAGATATTCGAGATGCCCAGCGTGAAGTGCATCGACGGGTACGCCTCGTGCAGTCGCGCGATCGCCTCGATCGTCTCGATGCCGTCACGGCGCACCTCCTCCTGACCGGTGGAGATCGGGAAGGTGAGGGCGTCGACGATGATGTCCTCTTCGGCCAGGCCCCAGGTGCCCATCATGTCGGTGATCAGCCGCTCGGCGATCGCCACCTTGTGGTCGGCGGTGCGGGCCTGCCCCTCCTCGTCGATGGTCAGGGCCACGATGGCCGCACCGTGCTCGACGGCGTGGCTCATGATCTTCGCGTAGCGCGAATCGGGGCCGTCGCCGTCCTCGAAGTTCACCGAGTTCACCGCACAGCGCCCGCCGAGGTGTTCCAGGCCGGCCCGGATCACGTCCGGCTCGGTGGAGTCGATCATGATCGGCAGGGTCGAGGCGGTCGCCAGCCGCGAGGCCAGCTCGGTCATGTCGGCGGCGCCGTCGCGGCCGACGTAGTCGACGTTCAGGTCCAGCATGTGGGCACCGTCGCGGGTCTGGTCCTTCGCGATCTCCAGGCACTTCTGGTAGTCGCCGCCGATCATGGCCTCGCGGAACGCCTTGGAGCCGTTGGAGTTGGTGCGTTCGGCGATCACCAGGAAGCTGGCGTCCTGGTCGAAGGGCACCGCGGTGTAGAGCGAGGAGGTCTCGGCCTCGTGCTGCGGGGTGCGCACCGCCGGAGTCACCTGCCGCACGGCGTCGGCGACCGCCGAGATGTGCTCGGGAGTGGTGCCGCAGCAGCCGCCGACGAACTGCAGCCCGAACTCCCCGACGAAGCCGGCCAGCGCGGTGGCCAGCCCGTCCGGCGCCAGCGGGTACTCGGCGCCGTTGGGGCCGAGCACCGGCAGACCGGCGTTGGGCATCACCGAGACCGGGATGCGGGCCCGCTTGGACAGGTAGCGCAGGTGCTCGCTCATCTCGTCCGGACCGGTGGCGCAGTTGAGCCCCACCACGTCCACGCCGAGCGGTTCGATCGCGGCCAGCGCGGCACCGATCTCGGAGCCGACCAGCATGGTGCCGGTGGTCTCGACGGTGACGTGGGTGATGATCGGCAGGTGCCGGCCGAGCTGATCCATCGCCCGGCGGGCGGCGATCACCGCCGCCTTGAGCTGCAGCAGATCCTGGCAGGTCTCGATCAGGATCGCGTCGGCGCCGCCCTCGAGCATGCCCAGCACGCATTCGACGTAGGCGTCGCGGATCAACGCGAAGGTGGTGTGTCCCAGGCTGGGCAGCTTGGTGCCCGGGCCGATGGAGCCGAGCACGAAGCGGTCGGTGCCGTCGGCCGACGGGCCGAACTCGTCGGCCACCCCGCGGGCGATCGAGGTGCCCTTGTAGGCGAGTTCCCGGATGCGGTCGGCGATGTCGTAATCGCCGAGGTTGGACAGGTTGCAGCCGAAGGTGTTGGTCTCCACCGCGTCGGCACCGGCCTCGAAATAGCGGCGGTGGATGTCGGCGAGCAGGTCCGGCCGGGTCTCGTTGAGGATCTCGTTGCAGCCCTCGAGCCCGAGGAAGTCGCCGTCGACCGTCAGATCGGCCGCCTGCAGCATGGTTCCCATGGCGCCGTCACCGATGAGTACCCGCTTCGACATCGCCGTCAGGAAGGACGAGTCGTAGCGATCGGGGTCATGGTGAACGACAGACATGTACTCCAGGGTAGTTCGCCCCCGATCCGCGCGGTCCGTAGGCTGGTCGGTGTGAAGGACCACAGCACCGAACCCTTGCCCGACCTGCGCCGACCGGTGCTGGTGGCGGCGTTCGGCGGCTGGAACGACGCCGGTGACGCCGCGTCTGCCGCCGTCGAGCATCTCTCGCTGCTGTTCGACGCCGAGAATCTCTACGAGATCGAGCCCGACGACTACTACGACTATCAGTCCTCCCGCCCGGTCATCCATCAGGCGACCGGAGTGACCCGGCGGCTCGAGTGGCCGTCGACGGCCATCGCCGTCTGCCGTCCCGGCCGCGGCGATCACGACCTGATCCTGGTGATCGGTCTCGAACCCAATCTGCGCTGGCAGTCGTTCTGCCGGGAGATCGTCGACGTCGCGGTGGAACTCGGGGTGGAGCGCGCGGTGGTGCTCGGTGCGCTGATGGCCGATGTCCCGCACCACCGGCCGGTGCCGATCACCGGCACCGCCGAGAGCCCGGAGACCGCCAAACGTTTCGGGCTCACCGAGAGCAACTACAACGGCCCCACCGGGATCACCGCGGTGCTCCAGCACGCCTTCATCCAGGCCGGGGTACCGGCGATGGGGCTGTGGGCGTCGGTCCCCCACTATGTGGGCCATCCGCCCAATCCCAAGGCGACGCTGGCCCTGCTGCGGCGGCTCGGCGAGGTGCTCGGCACCGACCTGCCCACCGGCGTTCTGCCCGAGCAGGCACGTCAGTGGGAGGAGGCGATCGACGAGCTAGCCGCCGACGACGAGGACCTGGCCGAGTACGTCCGTGAGCTCGACGAGCGCGGCGACCATCCGGACGAGGTGGAGCCGGACCCGTTGACCGAGGTGGACGGCGAGTCGCTGGCCGCCGAATTCGAGCGTTATCTGCGCGGCCGCGGCGACCAGGACTGAACCGGCCGGCCCCGGCTCAGCCGATCTGTTCGATCTCCACCACCGGGGTGGTGATCCGCCAGGTCTGCACCTGCGGATCGTCGACGGCGCTGACCCAGAACTGGGCGGGCCGGCCCACCTTGCATTCCTTGATGCGCAGCAGCGGGATGTCCTCGGAGTCGCGGCGCAGTTCGCTGACCGCCCAGTCGTCGTCGCCGTCGATGCGGCCCACGCCGGGGGCGCGCAGCAGCGTCCCCTCACCGAGATCGATCAGATAGGTCGAGGTTCGGGTCACGACGGTGTAGACGCCCTCGGCGGCGTTCGCCGGGATCTGCTTGACGCGGGCCACGGTCGATGAGCTTAGCCCAGGTCCACGCCCAGGAGGGCGTCGACGGCGGTGGCGATCAGGCCCGGGGCCTCGGTCGACGAGCCGATGCCGATGATGGCGTCGGCGGCCCAGGCGTCGAGGGCGGCCAGCGCCCGCGGGGTGTCCAGATCGTTGGCCAGGTGCGCACGGACCCGTTCGACGACGCCGGTCGCGTCGGGACCGGCCGGTGCCGCCACCGCCCGCCGCCAGGTGGCCAGCCGGTGCTCGGCGGTGGCCAGCACCGGGGCGGTCCACATCCGGTCGCTGCGGTAGTGGCCGCTGTAGAGCCCGAGCCGGATCGCGCCCGGGTCCACGCCGTCGGCCCGCAGCCGGGACACCAGCACCAGGTTGCCGAGGCTCTTGGACATCTTCTCGCCGTCCAGGCCGATCATCCCGGTGTGCACGTAGTGCCGGGCGAAGCGCCGCTCACCGGTCAGGGCTTCGGCGTGCGCGGCCGAGAACTCGTGGTGCGGGAAGATCAGGTCCGAGCCGCCGCCCTGGATGTCGAAGGCCATCCCGAGCCGGTTCAGCGCGATCACCGAGCACTCGATGTGCCAGCCGGGCCGGCCTGCGCCGAAGGGGGCCTCCCAGGACGGCTCGCCGGGCCGGGCCGCCCGCCACAGCAAGGCGTCGAGCGGCTCGCGCTTACCGGGCCGGTCCGGATCGCCGCCGCGTTCGGCGAAGAAGCGTTCCATGGTGGCGCGGTCGTATCCGGACTCGTAGCCGAAGGTCTCGGTGGCACCGATCCGGTAGTAGACGTCCGGGTAGTCCGCGTCGTCGACGATGTAGGCGGCGCCGGACGCGAGCAGGCTCTCGGTGGCGGCGATCACCTCGCCGACCGATTCGATCGCCCCGATGTAGTCGCGCGGCGGCAGGACCCGCAGAGCGGCCATGTCCTCACGGAACAGGTCGATCTCCCGGCTGCCGAGCTCACGCCAGTCCACTCCGTCGCGTTCGGCCCGCTCGAAGAGGGGGTCGTCGACGTCGGTGATGTTCTGGACGTAGTGGACGTCGTGGCCCTGGTCCCGCAGCACCCGGTTGACCAGGTCGAAGGCCACATAGGTGGCGGCGTGCCCGAGGTGGGTGGCGTCGTAGGGGGTGATCCCGCAGACGTACATGGTGGCCACCGGTCCGGGTGCCACCGGCTTGAGCGCGGCGTCGGAGGTATCGAACAGACGCAGTGCCGGGGAGTCTCCGGGCAGCACGGGAACCGGGGGCGACGACCACGAGTGCATGCAGACAACTCTAGGTGTCCGCTGCGCGGGCGCCGCATCGGGCCGGGCGGGAGACGGTTCCGGCCCGGCCCGCGCGGGCTAGAACGGCGGCCAGGGAATGGCCCGGTGGGCCGGCGGCTCCGGCAGCAGTCCGGTGCCCACCAGGTCTCGGGCGCGCTGTGCCACCGCATCGATCTCGGCCGCGGTGATGTGGGCGGCGAGCCGGTCGCGCAGGCCGTCGGCCGCGCCGGAGGCCAGCCGCTCGGCCAGCCCGGTCAGGTCGGAGAGCAGTGCCGGGTCGATCGGCTCACCCGCCCAGCCCCACAGCACGGTGCGCAGCTTCGGCTCGGTGTGCAGGCAGATCCCGTGATCGATGGCGTAACTGCGGCCGTCCGCGCCGGGCAGGATGTGCCCGCCCTTGCGGTCGGCGTTGTTCAGCACGGCGTCGAGTACGGCCATGGTGTGCAGCCGGGAATCGCCGGCATGCGCCAGCGCCACCACCGCGCCGTCGTCGTCGAGGGCGTGCAGGATGGGCCGGTAGCCGTCGGGGACCTGATCGGCGGGCACCAGCTCCACCGGTTCGAGCTCCTCCGGATCGTCGGGCGCGTGCACCCACAGCTGCAGCATGCCTGGGCCCAGTTCGGCCTCGTCCGGGCCGTGCGGACGCAGCACGGTCGGCGGGATCAGGTCCCAGCCGAGGGCGGCGTCGATCAGGTAGGAGGCCACCTCGCGGCCCGCGAGGGTGCCGTCGGGAAAGTCCCACAGCGGCTGCTCGCCGCGCACCGGCTTGTAGACGCACCGCTCGGTGCGGCCGGCGGCGCTCACCTCGCAGACCAGGGTCAGGTTGCTGGCCGAGGGGATCTGGCCGTAGAGGGTCAGCTCACCGTCGGCGAGCAGACTCAGGTCGTCGGTCACCGGGAGGCCGGTCCGGATTCCCCGCCGTCCCCGGGCTCCCCGTCGCCGGTGTCCCCTTCTGGGGTCTCCTCGTCTGGGGTCTCCCCGTCTGATGCGTCACCGTCGCCGGTCTCCCCGGCCTCGTCGACGGTGAAGGCGACGTCGATCCCCGGCGCGAGCCGGCCGAGTGCGGCGAGGACCTCCGGGTCGACGAAGTCGAGGGATTCGCTGAACTCGGCGTCGCGCTTGTAGCCGTTGCTGCGCGCACAGATGTGCCCGTCGGCGTCGAGCGGTTGCTGGCACAGCGGGCACAGCGGGCGGCCGGCGGCCACCACCCGCAGCGAGCGGGCGGAGAAGTCGCGGGCGGCTTCGGCGGTGAGGAAGACCCGGATGGTGTCCGGTCCCTCCGCGGTGTCGTCGAGGATGACGCTCTCGTCGATGGTCTGCTCGGTCACCGCGAGCAGTTCGACCACCACCGCTTTGCTTTCGGCGTCCCAGCCCAGCCCCATCGAGCCGACCTGGAACTCCGCGTCGAGGGGCATCTTCAGCGGCTGGGTGTCGTGCGCCTGGGACTCCCCCGGCACCGGGGTGCCGAAGCGGCGCTGCACCTCGTCGAGCAGGTAGCCGAGACGATCCGCCAGAATCAGGACCTGCTGCTTCTCGATCTGCACGCTCATCGTCTGCAGATCCTTGGTGACCTGCAGGAAGAACGTGCGATCACCGGGCTGCCCGACGGTGCCGGCGACGAACCGCTCCGGATGGTGGAATTCGTGGATCTCCCGTGGCATCACCGCTCACCTCCGTCTGCTCGTACCGACCGGTTCAACGGTACCCGGCCCCGGCCGGCGGCGTGTCCTGGCCGCCGGTGGCACCGCCGACCGCGGCCGCCGCCGCCGGGGCGGCCGGCAGCCGCAGCTCTCCGGGGTTGTTCACGGTGTGCACGTGCGGGCGGCTCGCGGCGTAGTGCACCACGCTGATCGATGCCGGGTCGACGATGATGCGCTGGAAGGCATCGAGGTGCATGCCGAGGGCGTCGGCGAGGACCGATTTGAGGACGTCGCCGTGTGTGCACGCCACCCACAATCCGCGCCCGTCCGGCCCGGCGAGTTCGCGGTCGAGCCGGCGGATCGCGGCGACCGCCCGCCGTGAGACGTCCGAGATGCCCTCCCCGCCGGGGAATACCGCGGCCGACGGATGCTCCTGGACGGTCTTCCACAGCGGCTCGTGGACGAGCTCGCGCAGGGGCCGGTTGGTCCATTCGCCGTAGTCGACCTCGGCCAGATCGTCGACGATCAGCTCGGGGACGTCCCGTGCGGCCACGGCCGAGAGCAGCGGGGCGACTGTCTCGGCGCATCTCTGCAGCGGTGAGCGCACCACGGCGCTGAGCTGGTCGACGGCGCCGCCGAGCCGGCCGGGCAACTGTCCGGCCTGGCTGAGGCCGAGATCGTCGAGGGCGATGCCGGGGGTCCGGCCGGCCAGTACCCCGGAGGTGTTCGCGGTGGACCGGCCGTGCCGCAGCAGGATCACTGTCATGGCGTTCAGCCTAGTGGGCGGGCCGCGCCGGCTCAGGTGGCGGAGACCACCCCGCCGGCCAGCAGGCCGATGATCACCAGGCCGAGCACCACCCGATAGCCGGCGAACCAGGTCAGCGAGTGGTGGGAGACGAACCTGAGCAGCCAGGCGATCGAGGCGTAGCCGAGGACGAAGGCGATCACCGTGGCCAGCGCGATCTGACCGCCCGAGGCCGAGACCCCTTCACCGGACGGCTCGAAGGCGTCCTTGAGGCTGAACAGACCCGAGGCGAGCACCGCGGGGATGGCGATCAGGAAGGAGAACCGGAAGGCGGCTTCGCGGTTGACGCCTGAGAGCAGCCCGGCACTGGCGGTGGCGCCCGAGCGGGACACGCCGGGGATCAGCGCCAGGCACTGGGCCAGGCCCATCACCAGGGCGTCCTTGCCGGTCAGCTGCTCGAGGGAGCGCCGCTGGGTGGCCAGCCGCTCGGCGATGACGAAGACGAACGAGAAGCCGATCAGCATGCCGGCGATCAGCCACAGGTTACGGCCGGAGGTGCGGATCTCGTCCTTGAACACGAAGCCCAGCACACCGATCGGGATGGTCGCCAGGATCACATACCAGCCGATCCGGTAGTCCAGACCGCGCCGGCCGGAGTCGCGCAGCCCGGCGAACCAGGCCGCGATGATCCGGCCGATGTCGCGGCCGAAGTAGACCAGCACCGCCAGTTCGGTGCCCAGCTGGGTGACGGCGGTGAAGGAGGCGCCGGCGTCCTGCCCGAACCACACCTCCGAGACGATGCGCAGGTGCGCCGAGGAGGAGATCGGCAGGAACTCGGTGAGACCCTGGACGGCTCCGAGGACGATGGACTGGAGCCAGGACATGCTGTCGGTCACGAGCGCCGATACTACCCACCGATCGGCACCGCACCGCTATCGCGCAAGATGGAGGCATGCGATTCCCGAGGACAGCGGCGGCCGTGGCGGCCGCGATCGCGGTGGCGCTGAGCGCCACCGCCTGCGGCGGTAACGAGACGGTGGGCGACGGCAGCACAGTGGAACCGGCGACCGCCGCCGTCTCGCCGCAGGGAACCACGGCCCCGGCGGGCACGGTGCTGCCCGGCCCGGCCGGCACCGCGCTGGCGGTGGCCGGTTCGACGGTGGCCGCGCTCACCGCCGACGGCGTGCGGATGTACACCGCCCCCGGCGCCGCGGACGCACCCGCCCCGCGCGATGTGGCGGTGCCTGATCTGGCGGCGATCACCGCCGACGGCGACGGTTTCCTCGGCGTCGGTCCGGGCGGGTTGACCGCGATCGGCGCGGACGGTGCCGTCCGCGGCTTCGGCGGTGCGATCGCCGATCCCCTGTCGCTGGCGGTGCGCGGCGAGCAGATCCTGGTGGGCACCGGCGAGGGAGACCTGCTGGTGCTGGGCCGCGACGGTGCGGTGCAGCGGACCATCGACGGCTTCAAACAGGTCGACCAGATCCTGGTGGCCCCGGAGACGGCGGAGGAGCCGGGCCAGGTGATCGCCGTGGACCGCACCCAGTCGCTGGTCGATCCGGTGGATGTGGACACCGGCGAGCTCAAGGCGGCGCTGCGGGCCGGCAACGGGGTCACCGAGGCCGTCGTCGACCCGTTCGGCCGGGTGCTGGCCAGCGACACCCGCGACAACGAGATCCTGGGCTTCTTCGGGCAGCCGATCGTCATGCGCTTCCGTTTCCCGGTCGCGCACAGCCCGTACGCCCTGACCTACGACACGAAGCGCAATCTGCTGTGGGTGGCCACCACCGGCGACAACCAGGCGGTGGGTTTCGACCTGGAGACGGGCATGCCCACCGAGGAGGCCCGCTTCCCCACCGTCGGTCAGGTCACGGCGGTGACCGCCGCCCCCGACTCCGGAATGCTCTATCTGCTCTCCGGACGCGGCGACGGCCTGCAGGCCGTGAGCCCCCAGACGGCCGCAGGCCAGAGCTAGGAGACCCGGATGTCTGATCGTCGCGCACCCGTCCGTCCGTCCCGGGCGCTCAGCGCTGTCAACCGGTGGCTGTATCCGCCGGTGCGAGCGGTGATGTTCCGCATCGATCCCGAACGCATCCACCGGATCGTGGCCGCCGTCATGCGGCTGGCCGGGTACACGCCGGGCGTCCGGACGCTGGTGGCCCGGCTGTTCGCGCCGCAGGACCCGGTGCTGCGCTCACAGGTCTTCGGGGTGGATTTTCCGGCGCCGATCGGCTTGGCCGCCGGTTTCGACAAGTCCGCCTCCGGGGTCAACGTGTGGGGTCAGATCGGTTTCGGCTTCGCCGAGGTCGGCACCGTCACCGGCCGCGCACAGCCGGGCAATCCGGCGCCGCGGCTGTTCCGGCTGCCCGCCGACCGGGCACTGATCAACCGGATGGGCTTCAACAATCCCGGTGCCGAGGCCGCAGCGGCGGCGCTCGGCCGGCCGCGGCCCGGTCCGGTACGCGTGCCGATCGGCGCCAACATCGGCAAGACCAAGGTGGTTCCGGTCGACGAGGCCGTCGACGACTACCGGATCGGGGCGCGGCTGCTCGGCCCGCTCGCCGACTTCGTCGTGGTGAACGTGAGCTCGCCGAACACCCCCGGCCTGCGGGATCTGCAGGCGGTCGCGGCGCTGCGCCCGATCCTGGCGGCGGTCACCGAGGTCGCCACCGTGCCGGTGCTGGTGAAGATCGCCCCGGATCTGTCCGACGAGGACGTCGACGCGGTCGCCGATCTGGCCGTCGAACTCGGCCTGGCCGGCATCGTCGCCACCAACACCACGATCGGCCGCGAGTCGCTGGCGACCCCGGCCGACGAGGTGGAGCGGATCGGGGCGGGCGGACTGTCCGGTCCCCCGGTCGCCGATCGTTCGCTGGAGGTGCTCAGGCGGCTCTCGGCCCGGGTGGGCGATCGGCTCACCCTGATCAGCGTCGGCGGTATCGAGACGGTCGATCAGGCCTGGGAGCGGATCTGCGCGGGCGCGAGCCTGCTGCAGGTGTACACCGGCTTCATCTACGGCGGGCCGGTGTGGCTGGCCGAACTGCACCGGGGTCTGGCCGAGCGGGTGCGCGCGGCCGGCTTCTCGTCGATCGCCGAAGCGGTGGGCTCAGCGCACCGCTGAACCCACCGCCGTCAGCGGTGGGCGCCGGTCATTCTCCGGGCACCTCGAAGATGCCGGTGAGGATGCCGCGGCCGATGGCGTGCGAGAACAGGTTGAAGCCGAGGAAGGCCGGGGTGGCCTCCTCGGGAAGCTCCAGCGACTCGACGTCCACCGCGTGCACGGCGAAGAGGTAGCGGTGCGGGCCGTGCCCGGGAGGCGGGCCGGCACCGACGAACTGCTTGAGCCGGATCTCGTTGTGCAGGGTCTGCGCACCGGCGGGCAGATCCGGCGAGTCGGGGCTGCCGGCGCCGGCCGGCAGCGAGGTGACCGAGGCGGGGATGTCGGCCACCGCCCAGTGCCAGAAGCCCGAGGCGGTCGGCGCATCGGGGTCGTAGCAGGTCACCACGAAACTCTTGGTCTCGGCGGGGAAACCGGACCAGCTCAGCTGCGGGGAGATGTCCTGTCCGCCGGAGCCGAAGATCGCCGAGGCCTGCGGAAGCGGCAGGGTCTGCCCTTCGGTGAAGTCGGCAGAGGTCACCTCGATCGTCGGCAGGGCCGGTAGCGCGTCGTACGGATTGAAAACTGCCACAGTCGATTCCTTTCGCACTCACTGATCGCGGGGCCGAGGCCCCTGCTCTCTCGCACCCTATCGGGTATCGCGGTCCGGCAGGCGGTTGCCGGGGCCGACGACCCCGGTCCACTCAGCAGTTGCGCAGGAAGTGCTCGAAGACCCGGGTGCCGAAGAGCAGTGCGTCCACCGGGACCCGTTCGTCGACTCCGTGGAACAGGGCGGCGAAGTCGAGGTCCGGCGGCAGCTGCAGCGGGGCGAAGCCGAAGCAGCGGATGCCCAGTTTGGCGAAGGCCTTCGCATCGGTGCCGCCGGAGAGCATGTACGGCACGGTCCGGCCCTGCGGATCGTGCGCCCGGATCGCGTCGTTCATGGCGTCGACGAGATGGCCGTCGAAGTCGGTCTCGTAGGCGTCGAGGTGGGTGATCCACTCCCGCCGGACGTTCGGTCCGATCAGCTCGTCGATGATCTTCTCGAACTCCGCCTGCCGGCCGGGCAGCACCCGGCAGTCGATCACCGCCTCGGCCTTCTGCGGGATCACATTGGCCTTGTATCCGGCGGTGAGCATGGTGGGGTTGGCGGTGTCGCGCAGGGTGGCGCCGATGATCCGCGAGATGCCGCCGATCTTCTCCAGCGCGGTCTCCAGGTCGGGCGTGTCGGCGCCGTACTCGAGCCCGGTCTCCTCCGACAGCGCGGCCAGGAACGCGGCCACCGACTCGGTCATCACCAGCGGGAACTGATGCGTGCCCACCCGGGACACCGCCTGCGCCACCTCGGTGACCGCGTTGCGGGCGTGCAGGAAGGAACCGTGCCCGGCCTGCGCCTCGGCGGTCAGGCGCATCCAGGACAGCCCCTTCTCGGCGGTCTCCACCAGATACAGCCGCGCCACCTCGCCGTCCGGGCGGTCCACGGTCAGCGAGAAGCCGCCCACCTCGCCGACCGCCTCGGTGACGCCCTCGAACAGGTCGGGCCGGTGCTCGACCAGCCACTGCGAACCCCAGGTGCCCCCGGCCTCCTCGTCGGCGAGGAAGGCGAAGACCAGTTCCCGCGGCGGGACCACGCCGTCCCGCTTGAGTTCGCGCGCCAGGGCCAGCACCATGCCGCCCATGTCCTTCATGTCCACTGCGCCGCGGCCCCACACGTAGCCGTCGCGCACGGCCCCGGAGAAGGGGTGCACGCTCCAGTCCTCGGCGGCGGCGGGCACCACGTCCAGGTGGACGTGGATCAGCAGCGCGCCGCGCTCGCTGCCCTCCGGTCCGGGCAGCCGGGTGAAGACGTTCCCGCGGCCGGGCCTGCCCGATTCGACGTACTCGGTGACGTACCCGACCTCTTCGAGTTGCTGCGCCACCCATTTGGCGCACTCCTCCTCGCCGCGGGTCGTCGCCGGATCGCCGGTGTTCGAGGTGTCGAACTGGATCAGGCGGCTGACCAGATCAACCACTTCGTCGGTCGCACGCTGGGAAGTCACTCCCTATTACTAGGTGATTTGGGATAGGAGGGCAACCTTGGTTATTGTTATGCGGCGCAGGGCCGACACGGAACTGTGAGCACTCGTCCGAGTGGCGGAATGGCAGACGCGCTAGCTTGAGGTGCTAGTGCCCTATTAACGGGCGTGGGGGTTCAAGTCCCCCCTCGGACACAGATCGAGTCCCGGCATCGTCTTCGGTGCCGGGATTCTTCGCGACTGCACCCGTGACCGGCGTCCATTGCGGTCCCGGCCGTGGCACTATCGGGCCACGACCGGTTTCCGGTCACCGGAGATCAGCGCATGGCGATCGTCGGCGGGGAGGAGACGTACAGCCGTGACACAGCCCGATCCGTCACCGTCGGCCGAGGGGCCCGACGGCGACTTCCCAGGCCCGCGCGTCCTGCTGTGGCTCACGTTCGCGGTACTGATCGCCGGGATCCTGACCGGGTTCATCGGCGGCACCTTCCGGTGGCTGCTCGTCCGCACCGACGCGCGCCGCGAGGAACTCGCCGAATGGGCGCAGCGGCACGGCTTCTGGGGTCTGCTGGTGCCGATCGCGGTGTCGGCGGCGGCCGCCGCGGCGGCTGCGGCGATCGGCGGGCGGTGGCCGCAGTCGGCCGGCTCGGGCATCCAGCAGGTCGAGGCCGTCGAACACGGCCAGGACGCCCCGACTCCCCCGTCCACCCTGTTCGCCCGGTACTCCGGCGGTCTGCTCTCGATCGGCGTCGCCGGCATGGTGCTCGGGCGGGAGGGTCCCACCGTGCACATGGGCGCCGCCTCCGGCGCGATCGTGGGCCGGATGTTCCGTGCGGCGCGCGACGAGATCCGGGTGATGCAGACCGTGCTCTCGGGTGCGGGCCTGGCGGTGGCCTTCAACGCCCCCATCGGCGGCGCGATCTTCGTCTTCGAGGAGGTCGCCCGGACGGTGCGGTTGCGCGCCGTGCTGTGGACCCTGGTCGCCGTCGGCGCCGCGATCACCTGCAGCCGGCTGGTGCTGGGCGATCACCGCGACTTCGCGGTGGCGCCGGTGACCGAACCCGGCCTCGAGGCACTTCCGCTGTTCGCGGTCTTCGGCGTGTGTGTCGGCCTGCTCGGCGTCGGCTACAACTGGATGGTCGATCACTGCCTGACCGCCTTCCAGGCGGTGCGCGCACTCCCGGCGGTGGCCAAAGCCGCCCTGATCGGCGCGGTGATCGGTGCCGCCCTGGTGTACCTGCCCGAGGCCGTCGGCGGCGGGGACACGGTCACCCAGTCGTTCCTCGACGGCCGGCAGACGGCGTTCGCGACGGTGGTGCTGTTTCTGGCGCTGCGCTTCTGCACCGGGCCGATCTCCTACGCGGCGGGCACGCCGGGCGGTCTCTTCGCCCCGATGCTCGCGCTGGGCACCCTCGCCGGGGTGGTCTTCGCCCGGGTGGTCGAGTTCGCCGGGGTGGATCTGGTCCGCGACACCGAGGTGAGCCTGATGATCGCCGGCATGGCCGCACTGTTCGCCGCCGCCGTGCGCGCCCCGTTCACCGGCATCGTGCTGGTGATGGAGATGACCGCGGCCACCGGCATCGCCATACCGATGGTGGTCGCCGCCGCGACGGCGGTCATGGTCGCCTCGCTGGCGCACTCCGATCCGGTCTACGACGCCCTCCGCGAACGCATGCTCGCCGACCGCCGGCGGGCCGACGACGAACCGCCCGGCCGCTGACCGGCGCTAGCCCGTCGGCAGCAGCGAGCGATGCGCGGCCAGCGCGTCGACGATCTCGCCGGAGCGCACCGCCATGTTCGACAGCAGCGTCGAGGTGAGGCCGTGGCTGTGTTCGGAGTTGCCCTGCACGAAGATCTGCCCCGTCACCTCGGGATCGGTGGAGAGCCGGTACTGGCGGTCGAGCACCGGCCGTCCGTGCACGTCCTCGGCGCAGCGCCGGGCGAGCGGTCCGAGCAGCTCGTTCACCGAGGCCGGCTCGAAGCCGGTGGCGAAGATCACCGCGTCGCAGGTCAGGTCGTCCTGCTCGCCGGTCATGCCGCCCACGATCCGCACGTGGGCGCCGTCGGCGTCCTCCCGCACATCGGTCACTTCGGAGGCCCGGTGGACGTGGAAGCGGCGCCGACCGGCGACCGTCTCGGCGTACTCGCGGCGGTACAGCTCGGTGATCAGTTCCGGATCGACCGCCGAATAGTTGGTGCTGCGGTGGTAGTTCATCATCCGATCGCGCCACTGCGGCGGCGCACCGTAGAACTCGTCGACGGCTTCGGCGTCGAAGACGCGGTTGGCGAACGGGCTGTCGTCGGCCGGGGTGTAACCGAACTTGCTGAAGACCGCGTGCACGTCCGCATCGGTCACCGAATGCAGGTGAGCCGCCACTTCCGCAGCACTCTGACCTGCGCCGACCACGACGTAGCGGCCATGGCGCGGGGCGCCGAGCCGGGCGAGCGCGTCGATCACCTCGTGGTTGTGGAAGACCCGCGGACCGGTGCTCACCCCGGCGGGGAGTTTGGTGCGCAGGCCGCCGCCGAGCGCGAGATTGGCGGCCCGGACCTGCCGGCCGTCGGCGGTGCGGACGGTGAACGCGCCGTCGGCCCAGTCGGCGCCGCTGATCTCGCAGCCGTAGTCCACCGGGACGTCGACTCTGGCGGCCGCCCAGGACAGATAGTCGTGAAACTCCGCTCGCAGCGGGAAGAAGGTCTGCAGATTGATGAAGTCGCTGAGCCGGCCGCGATCGGCGAGGTAGGACAGGTAGGTGTAGCTGCTCGCGGTGTTGCGCTGGGTGGCCAGATCCTTCAGGTAGGAGATCTGCATCGTCGCCCCCGGCAGAAGCATGCCCGGATGCCATTCGAAGGTGCCGCGGCGCTCGAAGAACCGGCAGGTCAGCGGCCGACGGACGGTGCCGCGCAGACGCTCGTTGTATTCTTCGACGGCGATGGCCAGGGCCAGGTTCGCCGGCCCGAACCCGATCCCGACGAGATCGATCGCCTCCGGATCACCCGCGCGCTGATCTGCCATCACCCTGTCGCTCCTGTCTTGCACCGGCCTCGAATACCAGGCAAGACTACCCTAGGATAGGCTTGCCTTAGCTACCGGGTGTCGTTTCGCCCGCAACCAAGGAGGACCCACCGCCGTGACCACGCCGTTCACCTCGGGACCCGCGACCGCGCTCATGGATGAGCAGTCGCCCCCGGGCGCAGGGACCTCATTCCTGTTGTCACGCAACGACTATCACGTTCTCGGACACGGCACCCAGACACAGTTCTCCGCCGCCGACGAGGCCGCCGAAGCGCTGCGCAGCGGGCGGGTCGAGCGGCTGGTGGGCGCGCTGCCCTTCGACCCGGCGGCACCGGCCGCTCTGCAGGCACCGGACGATCTGCGGATGCACCCGGGCCCCTGGCAGCCCGATGAGGTGTCCGCGCCGAACGGTATCGCCGTGGTGGGCCGGGATCCGGAGCCGGACGAGCATCTGCGGCGGGTCGCCGCGGCGGTGCGCATGCTCGGTGATCCGGACACCGAACTGCACAAGGTGGTCCTGGCCCGGGCCCTGACCCTCGAGGCGGCCCACGAGCTCTCGCCCTGGCAGATCGCAGCCCAGCTGCGCGCGGCCGACGGCCCCGGCAACGCCTTCCTCACCGACCTCTCCCCCGCCGGCGGCCGGTTCGCCGGCCGGTCGCTGATCGGTTCGACTCCCGAGGTCCTCATCCGCAAACGCGGTCGCGTGGTCTCCTGCCATCCGCTGGCCGGCTCGGCTCCGCGCAGCAGCGACCCGCAGGTCGACGCCCGGCGCGGCGAGGAACTCGCCGCCTCGGCCAAGGATCTCGACGAGCACGCCTACGTGGTCGCCGCGATCAGCGCGGCACTCGCCCCGCTGTGCGAGCGGCTCGACGTCCCCGACGCGCCCAGCCTGCTCACCACCCCGGCCATGTGGCATCTGGGCACACCGATCCGGGGGCTGATCAGCGACCCGGAGCTGACCTCGTTCGATCTGGCCCGCGCGCTGCATCCGACGCCGGCGATCTGCGGCACTCCCACCGAGGCGGCCCGGCGGCACATCCTCGACGGCGAGAACGACCGCGGCTTCTATGCCGGCGCCGTGGGCTGGAGTTCGCTGACCAATCCGGAGGGCGAGGGCGCCCGCGCGGTGGACGCCGACGCCGACCCGCAGGGCCGCTTCGGCGAATGCGGCGAGTGGATGGTCACCATCCGCTGCGCCGAACTCGACGCCGACGGCCGACGGATCACCGCCTGGGCCGGCGGCGGTATCGTCGCCGATTCCGACCCGGCCGCCGAACTCGCCGAGACCAGCGCGAAATTCGCCACCGTGCTCACCGCGTTCGGGGTGGATCCGGCACAGTCCTGACGGGGCCACGGCCGTCGCCGGTTCTGCGGTCGAGGTGCTCGATCAGCAGCGTCGCGATGCCCAGCGCCGGTTCCCGGACGGTGACCACCCGGGTACCGTTCTTCCGGCCGTCCCGGATCGGTGAGAGCGCCACCCCGGCCTCGGTCAGCCGCCGGTGGGCCTGTGCGAGATCGCCGGTCCGCCACGCCACACCCCACAGCGAGACGCCCGCGACCGGCTGCGCGCCGTCACCGGGATCGCCCACGATCACCTCGACCACCACCTCATGCGAGCGGAAGAACAACTGCTGCAGTCCTTCGAAGCTCTGCACCAGCCGCAGGTCCAGGCCGAGGCGGCCGGCCAGCAGCGCGATCGCCTCGTCGGCCTGTGCAGCGGTGAAGACCAGATGGTCCACGGCCGGGGCCACCGCACCGGCCCCGGGTGGACCGCCCGGGATCTCGTCGGTCACCCCGAGCGCGGGCGCGCCGAGCAGCCTCCGGGTGCCGCCGGGACCGGTCTGCGGGCTCACGGCGACACCGCGCCGCGCGAGCAGCCGGCCGGCCTGCTCCGGCTGCGCCACCCGGAAGGCCGCCGATGCAGATTCGCCGGGCGGGCCGAGCACCAGCGCACCCCCGGCCACGGGCCAGATCGGAGTGTCGGCGTCGGCGCGCGGGCCCAGGATCAGGTCGTACAGGCCTGCGGCGGCAGCGATGTCGGAAACGGGCACCAGTACGGCGACGGCGCCGGCAGCGATCGGATCAGCGGTCTGTGACACACACGCCATCGTCTCACACGGGGTGTGACGCGCCGGGCGCCTACAGTGACTGCCACCGCCTACAGTGACTGCCACACCGTGCAGCTCAGCGTGCCACCGAGGGAGAGACGATGACCGACGACTCGACCGACCCCGGCGAGGACGCGATCGACACCGGCGCGGACGAGATCGATACCGGTGCCGAGACGAGCGACGCGGCCGGCGAGGTCGCCGAGCCGGAGGCGGACGGTGAGCCGGATCCGGTGCGGCCCCGCTGGTACCGGCGGTTCGCGACCTGGTGGCATCGGGACATCACGGCCTTCTCCTACGCCGGGGCGATCACCGCCACGGCCTTCTTCTGGCTCTCGGCCACCCCGTCGCTGCTGCCCCGCGGCGCCTTCTTCCAGGGCGTGGTCAGCGGCGCCGCGGCGGCGATCGGCTACGGGGTGGGCACCTTCTTCGCCTGGCTGGCCCGGTATCTGGTGTCCCGGCCGACGGCCTGGCCGCGGCCGCCGCGCTGGGCGTGGGCGGCGCTGGGCACGATCGCCGTGGCCGGCACGGCAGTGATGTTCTACTGGTACATCCACTGGCAGAACCAGATCCGCGATCTGATGAGCGTCGACCGGCTCGGCTGGGGCGCAGCCCCCGTCGTCGTCCTGGTCGCCGCCTTCGTCTTCGCCCTGCTGATCGTGATCGGCCAGCTCTGGGGTGCGGCGGTGCGCTCCCTCACCAGCCGCATCAACCGCCGGGTACCGCGGCGGATCTCCGCGATCGCCTCGGTCACGCTGATGGTGGTCTTGAGCATCTTCATCGTCAACGGCGTCGTCGCCAACTACGGCATGCGTGCGCTGAACTCGTCGTTCGCCGCCCTGAACGACGAGACCAACCCGGACAGCGATCCACCGCTGTCGACGCTGCGTTCCGGCGGACCGGAGTCGCTGATGAGCTGGGCGAGCCTGGGCCGGCTGGGCCGGTCCTTCGTCTCCACCGGCCCCACCCGGCAGGACATCGCCGAGTTCACCGGCCGGCCCGCAGACGATCCCATCCGCGCCTATGCCGGTCTGGACCAGAATTCGAACCCGCGCGCGACCGCCGACCTGGTGGTCCGCGAGATGCAGCGCACCGGAGCCTTCGAACGCAAGCTGATCGGCATCGGCAGCTCCACCGGCACCGGATGGATCAACCAAGCCACCGTCGACTCCCTCGAGTACATGTACGGCGGCGACACGACCATGGTGTCGATGCAGTATTCGACCCTGCCGAGCTGGCTCAGCTTCCTGGTGGACCAGCAGCGCGCCCGCAACGCCGGCATCGCGCTGTTCGAGGCGGTCGACAAGGTGGTCCGCTCGATCCCGGAGGCTCAGCGGCCGCTGGTGGTGGTCTTCGGTGAGAGTCTGGGGTCGTTCGGCGGCGAGTCGCCGTTCGGCTCCGTCCCCACCCTCTCGGCCCGCACCGACGGCGCCCTGTTCGTCGGTCCCACCTTCAGCAACACGTTATGGAAGGAGACCACCGCCAATCGCGACAGCGGCTCGCCCGAATGGCTGCCGGAGTACCAGAACGGCGAGATGGTCCGGTTCATCAGCGGCAAGCAGGATCTGCGGCGCCGGCTCGGTCCGTGGGATCACGGCCGCATCGTCTATCTGCAGCACGCTTCCGATCCGATCAGCTGGTGGTCCCCGGAGCTGGTGCTGAACAAGCCGGACTGGCTCTCCGAACCCCGCGGCCCGGACGTGCTGGACTCCGTGCAGTGGATACCCATCGTCACCTTCCTCCAGGTGGCGGCGGATCTGGCAGTGGCCGCCGATGTGCCCGACGGCCACGGGCACCACTACCTCGAAGCGATCCCGTGGGCGTGGCAGGCCATACTGGAACCACCGGACTGGACCGATGCGGACACCGAACGGCTGGTGCCGCTCCTGCACCGCGACTGACCGCGGCGCAGCGCCCACCGGCCACCGCATCGATCACGGTGTACGACGACACGCAGGAGAAGAACATGGACGTTCCGAGCTACCGCTCCGCCGAGTACAAGGCCCTGGAGGTGACGGTGGCCGATCACGTCGCCGAGGTCACCCTGATCGGGCCCGGTAAGGGCAATGCGATGGGCCCGGACTGCTGGGCCGAGTTGCGGCCGGTGTTCGAGGGGATCGACGCCGACCCGGACGTGCGCGCGGTGGTGCTGACCGGATCGGGCAAGAACTTCACCTTCGGTCTGGATCTGCCGGCCATGGCCGGTGACTTCGGTCCGGTGCTCGCTCCCGATGCGAAGGCGGGGCCGCGCACGGTCTTCCACGAGATGGTCAAGCGCATGCAGGCCGGGATCAACGCCGTGGCCGACTGCCGCAAGCCGGTGGTTGCCGCGGTGCAGGGCTGGTGTATCGGCGGCGGAGTGGATCTGATCACCGCCTCGGACATCCGCTACGCCAGCGCCGACGCCAAGTTCAGCGTGCGCGAGGTGAAGGTGGCCATCGTCGCCGACATGGGTTCGCTGGCCCGGCTGCCGCTCATCGTCGGTGAGGCCCACACCCGCGAACTGGCGCTGACGGGTAAGGACATCGACGCCCAGCGGGCCGACACGATCGGTCTGGTCACCGGGGTGTTCGACGACAAGGAGGCGCTGCTTGCGGCGGCCCGCGCCACGGCGGCGGACATCGCCGCGAATCCCCCGCTGGTGGTCCAGGGCATCATGGAGGTCCTCGACCACAGCCGGACGGCCCGCGTGGACGACAGCCTGCGCTTCGTGGCCGCCTGGAACGCCGCGTTCCTGCCCAGCAACGACCTCACCGAGGCCATCTCCTCGGTCTTCGAGAAGCGTCCGCCGCAGTTCAAGGGCGAGTGAGCGCGATCCTTCTCCCGCGCCGGAGGGCGCGGGAGAAGGATCGGCCCGGTCAGCCGGCCTGCGGGCTCAGCCGGAAGATCGGGATGGTGCGGTCGGTCCGCTTCCGGTACAGCGCGAAGTTCGGCCACACCCGGTCCATCGCCGACCAGGTCGACGCCCGCTCCGGCTCGACGATCTCCGTGCGGGACATCCGGATGCGGTGATCGCCGCGGGTGATCACCTCGATGGCCGGCACCGCCCGAAGGTTGTACACCCACGCCGGCGTCTTGGGGCCGCCGAAGTACGAGCCCGCCACCAGCCAGTCGTCGCCGTCGGGAACCGCCAGCACCGTGGTGCTGCGCTCGACCCCCGACTTGCGGCCGGGAATGATCATCGTCACACTCGGCAGCCCCGCCACCCGGAGGATGTCGACGCGCTCGCCGGTCAGTTTCTGCAGCGTCTCGTCGACTTTGACGATGGCCGGGAGGTGCTGCGGAAGCCACGGGATGGCCCCCACCCGCACCGCGATCGGCGTCAGCAGTCCCATTCTCGTTCTCCTGTCAGTCGCGCGGCAGACCGGCGACGAGGGTGTCGCTGAGCAGCCGGGTGAACTCGGCCGGATCGTCGAGTTCGCCGCCCTCGGCCAGCAGCGCCATCCCGTACAGGAGCTTGGTGGGCGATTCGAGCGCGGCGTGATCGTCGCCGGCGGCGAAGGCCGTCGCCAGCCCGGTCACCAGCGGATGGCCGGGATTGACCTCCAGGATCCGCTTGGCCGACGGGATCGGCTGTCCGGAGGCCCGGTAGAGCTTCTCCAGCTGCGGCGACATCGAGAAGGCATCGCCGACCAGGCAGGCCGGCGAGTCGGTCAGCCGCTTGCTCAGCCGGGTCTGCGAGACGTGCTCGTCGAGGACTCCGGTCATCCACTCGAGCAGATCGGCATACTCGCCGGCCTTCTCGTCGTCGGCACCGTCGTCCGCGTCGTCGCCGTCCAGGTCGATCTCGCCCTTGGCCACCGAGACGAACCGCTTGCCCTCGAACTCGGGGGCGGCCCCGGCCCACAGCTCGTCGACCGGATCCGAGAGCAGCAGCACCTCCACACCCTTGGCCCGGAAGGCCTCCAGATGCGGTGACCGTTCGATCTGCTGACGCGACTCGCCCGTCAGGTAGTAGATGACGTCCTGATCGGCCCCGGCCCGGGTGACGTAGTCGGTGAGGCTGGTGGGGTCCTCTCCGTGGGTGGAGTCGAAGACGCACGCCTTGAGCAGCGCCTGCTGGTTGTCCGGGTCGTTGACCAGTCCCTCCTTGAAGGCCCGGCCGAAGCCGGACCAGAAGGTGGCGTACTTGTCCGGTTCGCGGTCGGCGAGCTCGGTGACGGTGGAGATCACCTTCTTGGTGAGCCGGCGCCGGATGGCCCGGATCTGCCGGTCCTGCTGGAGCATTTCGCGCGAGACGTTCAGCGGCAGGTCGGCGGCGTCGACCACGCCGGCCACGAAGCGCAGGTATTCGGGCAGCAGCTGCGCGGCGCCCTCCCCGGCGGTGCCGTCGGAGATGAAGACACGCTTGACGTACAGGTGGATGCCGCCGCTGCGCTCGCGCATGAACAGGTCGAAGGGCGGCTGCGTGGGCAGGAAGAGCAGTGCCTGGTACTCGAAGGTACCCTCGGCGTGCAGCGAGATCACCTCGAGCGGATCGTCCCAGGCGTGGCTGACGTGCCGGTAGAACTCCGCGTACTCCTCGTCGCTCACCTCGTCCTTGTTCTTGGCCCAGAGCGCCTTGCCCGAGTTGAGTCGCTCGTCGCGTTCCTCGACGGTGGGCTCACCGCCCTCCTCGGCCGCCGGCACGGTCGTCTCGGTGCGCATCCGGATGGGCCAGGAGATGAAGTCAGAGTGCCGTTTGACCAGCGAGCGCAGCACCGACTGATCGGCGTAGTCGTGCAGCGCGTTCTCCTCGTCGACCGGCTTGAGGTGCAGCGTGATCGCGGTGCCCTGCGGGGCATCGGCCACGTCGTCGACGGTGTAGCTGCCGTCGCCGGTGGAGCTCCACGAGGTACCGACGGCCTCGCCGGCCTTGCGGGTGACCAGCTCCACCCGGTCGGCCACCATGAACGTCGCGTAGAAGCCGATGCCGAACTGTCCGATCAGCTCCTCGGCGTTGGCCTCGCCGGATTCGGCCAGCCGAGCCCGCAGCGCCGCGGTCCCCGACTTGGCGACCGTGCCGATGAGCTCGATCACCTCGTCCCGGCTCATGCCGATGCCGTTGTCCGAGACGGTCAGCGTGCGCGCGCCGGGCTGCGGATCGAGCCGGATGTGCAGATCGCCGGTGTCGACCTGAAGGTCCTTGTCGCGCAACGACTCCAGCCGGATCTTGTCGAGCGCATCCGAGGCATTGGAGATCAGCTCGCGCAGAAAGCTGTCTTTGTTCGAATAGATCGAATGGACCATCAGGTCCAGCAGCGCCTTGGCCTCGGCCTGGAACTCATGCACCTGTGCACTCACCGTGTGATTCCTCCGTTGTGATCAGCGAGTAGAGGCCCCGAACACCGATTCGGGACGTTGGGCCAGTTTACCGATGGTCCCCGACACGTATTGTGGACGTGTGCCGGACGCACCGAGAACCATGTTCATTCACGCCCACCCCGACGACGAATCGCTCTGGACGGGCGGGACGATCGCGTCGGTCGCCGCCCGCGGCGGCGACACCTCGCTGATCATGTGCACCTGGGCACCGGGTACCCACCGGCACCGCGAGCTGCTCGAGGCGACCGCGCAGATGGGCATGACCCGTCCGCCGATCATGCTCGGCTACGCCGACTCGCACGTCCCCGACTCCGCACCCGGTGCGGCCCGGCTGGTGGACGTCCCCTTCGACGAGCAGGTGCACCTGATCGCCGGGCACATCCGCCAGCTTCAGCCCGAGGTGATCGTCACCTACGACGCCTTCGGGATCTATGGACACATCGACCACATCCACACCAACCGGCTGGCCTGCGCCGCCGCCGATGCGGCGGGGGTGGCGCTGTACCAGCCGGAGCTGGGCCCGCCGTGGCAGGTGCCGTCCCTGTACTTCGCCACCCTGCCGCAGTCCACCGTCGATGCGCTCACTCCCCACCTGACCGCCGAGGCGCACATCCCGGTGTCCGGGACGCCCGATACGGCGGTGGACCTGCGACTCGACGTCGGCCCGGTGGTGGGCCGGAAGATCCGGGCCATCCGTTCGCATGCGACCGAGCTCAAGCGCAGCGCCTCGATGAGGCAGTTCGGGTCACTGCCGCCCGAGCAGCAGCGGCTGTTCCTGCGCACCGAGGCCTATCTGCGCCGCGATCTGGTGCCCGGCGGCGCCGAACTGGGTCCGGCCTAGTCCTCGCGCACCACCGAGCGCAGGCCGGAGGCGCGCTGCACCCGCCGCTGCACGGCCGCCCGCAGGGCCTCCTGCGTGCCGACGATGCGCACCGTGTGCTCGGCCCGGGTGATGGCCGTGTACAGCAGCTCCCGGCTGAGCAGTTCCGAGGCGGCCGGCGGCAGCACCACGGTGACCGCACCGAACTGGCTGCCCTGGCTGCGGTGAATGGTCATCGCATACACCGGCACGGTGTCGGCGAGCTGACTCGGGTGCAGCCGGGTGATCTGCCGTCCGCGTTCGAAGACCGTGGTCACGTCCTGCCCGTCGGCGATCACCACGCCCACGTCGCCGTTGTAGACGTCCTGCGCCGGATCGTTCGCGGTGACCAGCAGCGGCTCACCCGGATACCAGGCGCCGCCGTCCGGCGCCGGCGGAAGGTCGTCGCCGATCCAGGCGGTGACCTGCCGGGACCAGCCGCCCACCCCGTAGCGTCCGTCGCGGTGCGCGCACAGCACCCGATGGGCCGACAGCGCCTCCAGCGCCCCGGCGGCATCCCCGGCCAGCGCGGCATCGCACAGCGCCGCGGCCGCACTGCGCACCTGATCGCGGACCGGGTCGAGCTCCTCGGGATCGACCAGCGTCACCGTCGCCGGTCCCGGCTGCTCCCCCGCGATCAGTTCGAGCACCTCGTCGGCGCGGCCGTCGTTGACCGCTTCGGCGACGGCGGCGATCACCCCGCCGTAGCGGTGCCCGCGCCGCAGCGTGATCACCCCGGCGGCCAGCGACGTCCATTCCGGTCCGGTGAAGTCGGCGCCGCCGCGGACCGGTGCCGGCAACAGCTCCGGCCGCGGCCGGCCGGCGTCGGCGGGCCCGGACTCGGAGTCGGACTCGGACTGTGCCCGGTCGACCAGGTCGGCGAGCACCGCACCGGCCTCCACCGAGACCAGCTGGTGCGGATCGCCCACCAGGATGAGCCGGCTGTCCGCGCGCAGCGCCCCGAGCAGCCGGCTCATCAGGGTGACCGAGAGCATCGAGGTCTCGTCCACCACCACCACGTCGTAGGGCAGCCGGTTGCCGGGGCCGCGTTTGAACGTGCCGTCGGGGCGGGCGCCGAGCATCCGGTGCACCGTGACCGCGGTCTGCTCTCCGGTGAGCAGACCCGACTGGCGGCGGTAGGCGCCGATCGCCGACTGCATCTGGGCGGCCGCCCGGCCGGTGGGCGCGCACAGCCCGACCCGGGTGGCCGGACCGAGCACCGATTGCAGCACCGCCAGAATCCTGGCCACCGTGTACGTCTTGCCGGTGCCGGGCCCGCCGGCGAGCACCGTGGTCCACGAGCAGGCGGCCAGCGCCGCAGCCGCGCGCTGCCGGTCGTAGCGGCCGTCGCCGTCACCGACGGGTCCGAAGGCCCGCTCGAGCGCGGTCGCCAGCGCCTCCTCGTCGACGACCGGCCTGCGGCCGGCCCGCTCGTCGAGGATCTCGCGGATGGCGTTCTCCTGCCGGAAGTACTTGCGCAGGTAGAGCAGCGGGCCGTCGAGCGACTGTGCGAGGGCCAACGGTCGGAGCGGACCGCCGGCGCAGCCGGTGACCAGCGGCGAGGACTGCAGCGCGGCGACGAGTTCACCGGTCGACGGCCAGTCCGGGGCGTCGGGCACTGCCGCGGAGGGGTCCAGGGCGGCGCGCTCGGCCAGTGCGCGCTGCGTGTCGGCCGCCAGTTCGGCGAGCCGGTCGAGCTGCACGCAGGTCGAGCCGGTCCGCACCGCGCGCACCGCCAGGGCGGTGGCCAGCCGCACCGGGCCGGGGACCTGCTCACCGGACAGTGCCGCGATGCGGCGGGCCACATGCACATCGGCGGGGCTGAGTACTCCGGCGGCGTTGAACGGCGCCAGCACCGGGTCGTCGGTCACGGCCACCGTGTTCCGGTCGCCGCGCATCCCGTCACCGCGGATTCCGCGTTGTGGATCGCCGGTCACGATGCTCCTCCCCGCCCGGCCAGCAGTTCCGACAGGGCGATCACCAGCTGCGCGGGCGGATGCCACTCGAAGACGCCGCAGCCGGGCGGGGTCTGCGGTCCGGCCATGCCGCGCACGAAGTGGTATTGGACCGGCCCCAGATGGCGTTCGGGCCGATAGCCCGGCAGCCGCCAGCGCAGATAGCGGTGCAGCGCCACCGAATACAGCAGTGCCTGCAGCGGATAGTGTGCGGTGATCATCTCCGCGGCCATCGCCGGCCGGGAGAAGTCGGTCACCGCCAGTTCGCCCGGGCGCAGCCGGTTGGTCTTGTAGTCGACCACGGTGAACCGGCCCACGGTGTCGGCGGGATCGGCCGGCTCGGCCGCGACGCGCAGCACCGAGTCGATGCTGCCGGTGAGGAAGCCGCGGAAGGTCTCCTCGGAGACTGTCCGCACCGCCTGTGCGTATGCGGCCAGCGGATCGTCGGCGGGCAGCATCGCCTCGAGCAGCGCGCCGACCTGCGCCAGGGTGAATCCGGGCTGGGCCAGCGGCAGCTCGAAGTCGAGCTCGGCGAGCCGGTCGCCCGGCGGGATCGACACCAGATCGCCGGCCCCGCCGCCGCCGAGCCGGTCCAGCCCGATCGGGGTGGTCAGCACCGCGACCAGCGCCTCCGCCAGCACCCGCACGTCGGCATCGAGTCCGGTGCGGGCGGCCGAGTCGAGAACCATCTCGTGCACGTGCGCCGGCAGGTCCGCAGCCGCGGTGTCGACGTGCTCGAGGACGTCGTGCACCAGGGTGCCGAACGCCGCGCCGAACGGCAGCCCGTTCATCGGCGAGGCCAGAGCGCCGGCCGGCAGCGCACCGGCCGCGGTGTCCTCGTCGGTCGGTCCGCCGTCGACCGGCTCGTCGCCGCGCAGCTGCGCCTCGGCCTCGCTACCGGTGGTGACCAGGTCCGCACCGGCATGCGCCCGGGCGTGCGCGGCGGCGACCATCGCCGAGTACGAGGTGCGCCGCCACTGCTGATCGACCGGCCGGGTGAACTCGGCGACGTCGAGCTCGGGGACGGCGGTGGCGCCCTGCGGCGGCCGCCACTGCGGCACTGCCCCGTGCCGGCCGGCCGGTTCGACGACGATCCCGGCCCCGGAGGCGGCGACGGCACGCAGGCCGGCGACCACCTCGTGTGAGGAGCCGGGAAGGGCGACGACCTCCGGGATCGGTCCGGGCCGGCCGTCGGCGAGCCGCTGCTGCTGGGTAAACAGCAGACGGTGCAGCGCACCGTCTGCGGTCGTGGTCGACGGCGCCCACCAGAGCACCACCTGGGAGCGGGCCCGGGTGGCCGCCACGTAGAGCAGCCGCAGGTCTTCGCCGGCGTTCTCCCGGCGGGCGGCGGCCTCGCGGCCCCGGCGGCCGGGCGCCTCTCGTCCGCCGACGTCCAGGCGCCGCTGCGCGTGTTCGTCGTGGTAGACGAAGGCCTCGGGCAGGCTGCGCGCCCCACCGTCCCAGCCGAAGGGCACGTAGACGATCGGGAACTCCAGCCCCTTGCTGGCGTGCACGGTCATGATCTGCACCGCCTGTGTGTCCCGGTCGAGCCGCCGGGTGGCTTCGTCGCCGCCGCGCCAGGCCGAGGTGTCGCCGATCTGCTCGCCGAGCCAGGCGACCAGCGCCGAGAGTCCGCCGCCGGTGTCGGGGAGTTGCCGGTTGCACAGGTCGGAGACCTGCAGGAGGTCGGTGAGCAGCCGCTCCCCACCGCGCATCGCCAGCACCCGGGCGGTGGTGCCGAACAGGTCCATCAGCCGGGCCGCCATCGGGGCGAAACCGCCCTCGGCGAAGACCCGGCCCAGTTCGGCGAGCCGCGCGGCGATCCGGCCCACTCCGGCGTCACCGGCCTCGTCGAGAGAGGAGGCGCTCTCACCGAGCAGCGGGGTCAGGGCGGCCAGCCGTACCCGGTTCTGCCGGGACGGTGCCTCGACCGCCTGCAGCACGTACCACCAGTGGCGGGCGGCGGCGGTGGCGAAGATCGAGGTGCCGGCCCGCACCACCGAGGAGATGCCGTGCGCGGCCAGAGCCCGCTGCAGCGGTTCGACGGTCTTGTTGGTGCGCAACAGGACCGCCACATCGCCCGGATGGACCGACCGGCGCCCACCGGTGTCCGGGTCGTCGAGTTCGGTGTCCGAGGCCAGCAGCGCCGCGATGTCGGCGGCGACGTCGTCGATGACCGCATCCCGCACCCCCGGAACCAATGGCACGCTGCCGTCTTTGCTGTACACGGTGAAGCACTCGTCGTCGGCGAGGAAGGTACGCAACCGCACCGGCGCCGCGCCGTGCAGCCCTGATCCGGGGCGATGCGCGCGCACCGGCGTGAAGGCGATCTCCGGGTGGCCGAAGGTGGCCTGGGCGAACAGGGTGCCCAGCGCCGACACCACGGCCTCGTCGGACCGGCGGTTCACCGAGAGCCTGCGACGCTGCGCCGCCGCCTGCACGGCGGCCAGGTAGCTGAGCACCTCCGCGCCCCGGAAGGCGTAGATCGACTGCTTCGGATCGCCCACCAGGATCAGCGGCAGCCGGCCGTGGAAGCAGTGCTCGACGATGGCCCACTGCTGCGGGTCGGTGTCCTGGAACTCGTCGATGAGCACCACATCGAACTGTGCGGCGATGCGGCTGCGGGCCTGCTCGCCCACCTGCGGATCGGTGACGATGCGATGCAGGGTGGTCTGCAGGTCGTCGTAGGTCCGCACCCGGGCGGCCCGTTTGCGGGCGGCGGTGGCCGTCCGCGCGGCGGCGGCCAGCCGCAGGCGCAGCACCACCTCGTCGGGCGGTGCGTCCAGGCCGCTGGGCGCCAGCTCGGCCGACGGATTGCGGACGGCCTGCTCGGCGATCGTGGTCACGTCGGCCGGGCCGAGCACACCGCCGGGATCGCCGGCGAACTCGGCCAGATACATGTCGGTGGCCAGTTCGGCCACCAGTTCGTCGACGTCGGCGACGATCGGCAGATGCTGTTCCCGGTCGCCGAGGAAGCCGAGGACGGCCAGCATGCGGTTGCAGAAGGTGTGCGTGGTGGCCAGCGTCGCGGCATCGAAGTCGGCGAGCGCATCGGCCAGCCGGCGGCGGATCAGGCCGGCCTCCCGATCCCCGGCCAGCATCGCGATCAGTTCGTCGTCACTGCTCCGGGCGGAGTCCGGATCCGCCAGGGCCGCCAGGCATTCCACCAGCCGACCGCGGGTCCGGTCCCGCAGCTCGGCCGAGGCCGCATTGGAGAAGGTGGCCATGAGCAGCCGGGAGACGGGCACTCCCGCGGCGAGATAGCGCACCGCCAGCGAGACGATCGCATAGGTCTTGCCGGTGCCGGCACTGGCCTCGAGGACCATGGTCTGCTCGGGCAGCGGATCGCTGAGTGCGAACTCGGGCATCGGTGCGGCCGCGGTCATCGTGGACTCTCCTGGTCGAGCAGGTCGCCGAAGATCAGGCCGGCGAGCCGGACGAACATCGGATCCTCGGCGGCACCAGGCAGCCGGGCCGCCGCCGCACCGAGTTCGGCCGGACCCGGCATGGCCTCGGTCAGGTCCCCGAAGTCGGGGACCGCGGACGGATCGCCGGCGAAGACCAGTCCCAGATAGCGGTCGGCGAAGGCCTTGCGGTAGGCGTAGCCGGCGCTGTTCATCGCCCGCTGGGCGGCTCCGGTCCGGTAGGCCGAGGCGGCGGCCTCGACCGCCTCGAGGTGCAGTCCGAGGGGCCGGCGCAGACCGGCATCGCGCAGAGCCACCAGTGCGGCCAGCAGCCCGGCCGGGTCCTCGGGCAGCCCGAGCCGGCTCACCGCGGCCGCCGGGTGCCTGCCCCGCGCCGCCCCCACGGCCAGCGCCTCGTGGACGGCGCCGGGTGCGGTGGCGGCCGCGGCCAGCAATCGGATCCAGGCGCCGAGACGATGTTTGGGTCCGAGCCGGGAGAAGGTGACCGTCACCAGCCGGCCGTCGAAGACCTCGCCGACGGTGCCGGTGAGCCGCCGCCCGTCGGGCAGTTCCACCCGCACGTCCAGCGGCTGGGCATCGCCGGCGCGGTACTGTCCGGCGGCCAGCGCCACCGCCTGCGCTTTGGCCCGGATGGGGGTGAACTCGGCGGCGCCGAGCGCGAACGGCGGCAGACTGCCGCGGCGTAGTTCGGCCGCCTGCACCGCCTGCTCGTCGAGCCCGTCGAGCAGGGCCCGCAGATAGCGGTCGCCGATCTGCCAGCGCTGCAGTCCGTCCAGGCCCACGGCCAGTTGATCGGGATGGTCGTCGTCGGGTTCGGTGAGCACCACCTCGAGCCGCTGCCGGACGAAGGCCTCCGCCGGCGCGGTCAGATAGGCCACGAGGTCGTCGAGTTCGACGTCGGGATCCCCGGCCGGGGCCGGCAGCCGCGCACCGGCGAGCAGGTCCGGTTCGGCACCGGCCTCCGGGCCGCTGCGCTGAAGCCGGGCCAGGGTGCGGGCGCCGGCCAGCAGCGACCGGTCGAAGCTGGCCGGCCGGCGACCGCCGTCGGTACGGAAGTTCCGTTCGTCCACCGCGTGCAGGGTGTGCCGGTGCAGGAACGGCGGGTCCGCCCGGTCTCCGGGCGGTGCGCCGAGCACGGCGGCGGCCGCGTCGACCAGTTCGCTGACCACCACCGCCGGTGGCAGCGCTGACCCGGTCACCGGGTCGGCGCCGCTGTAGAAGACCAGCAGATGTTCGGTGGCGGCGTTCACCGCGTCCAGGAAGACCTGGCGGTCCTCCATCCCGGGATCGCGTTCGCCGAGCAGCGGGGTGCGCACCAGCGCGTCGTCGCCGTCGCGGCCGCCGCCGCGCGGGAAGCTCCCGGTGTCCATGCCCAGCAGCACGATCACCCGATGCGGGACCGAACGCATCGGGGTCATGGTGGCCACGGTGAGCTCACCGGTGCAGAAGTTGGACCGGGTCGGCCGTGCCGCGAGCAGGTCGTCGAGCAGTTCGGCGATGTCGCTGCGGACCAGCGGCAGGTCGCCGCCGGCTCCGGTCAGCGCGTCGGTGATCAGGCCCACCGCCTGGCCGCGCTGCCACTGGTCCTCCGGCGGGGTGTCGGTGAGCAGGTCGATCGTCTCGATCAGCAGGGCCGACCAGCCGGCCGCGGTGTGCTCGCGGCCCAGCTCGGCGAGCAGCGCGGCCAGCCGCTCGGCGAACTCGGCGAAGCGGCCGGCCAGATCGGTGTCGGTCGAGTCGACGCCGGCCAGCGGCAGCGCGGTCTCGAGCCACTGGTTCTGGTCCTCGTCGGCCACCACCCCCAGCAGGATCCGGTCCAGGCCGGTGGCCACGGTCGCCTGCGGAAAGCCGTTGAGCCCGAAGCGCTCCCGCCAGGACGCGTCCATCCCCCAGCGGATCGGCGCCCGTGTGACCCAGCCGGCGACGGTGTCCAGGTCGTCGTCGGTGAAGCCGAACCGGTGCCGGACGGCGGGCGCGCCGAGCAGATCCAGCAGCTCTCCGGACCGCAGCCGGCCGCCCGCCGCCCCGATCACCGCCGCCAGCACGTCGAGCACCCCGTTGGTCTCGCGCAGGCCGCGGTCGGCCAGCCGCACCCGCAGCCGGTAGGCCGGATGGGTCAGTCCGGCCTGCCCGAAGGCGCCCCGGATCAACGGCGCGTAGGCGTTCACGTCCGGGCACATGATCAACACGTCCCGGGGTTCGAGTGTCGGATCGTCGGCCATCAGCGCGAGCAGTCGGTCGCGCAGCACCTCCACCTGCCGGCCGGGTCCGTGGCAGGCGTGCACCGCCAGCGTGCCGTCGTCGCCGGCGACACCGGGCACCGGCGCCGGACGGTCGGCACGCAGTCCCGCGTGCAGGGCGCCGAGCAGGGTCTGCGGGGCGCTCTCGGCGCTCGGATGGTGGCGATCCCGGCCGATCAGCGGGGTGAGTACCTGCTGCAGCTCCACCACATCGCCGGCCAGCGCCGCCAGCAGCGGATGCCCGGGGCGGATGCGGTCGTCGCCGGTGCGCGGCACCGGTCCGGCCACCGTCCGCCCGGATACCGTCCGCCAGAGCGCATCGGAGGGATGCGGAAGGTACAGGTCCACGTCACGGTGTTCGGCGAGAGCCGCGAGCACCGCGCGCAGCGCCTGAGAGATCCGGGTGGGCCCGAACAGGGCGAGCCGGGCCGGCAGGTCCACCGCGCCGGGATCGTCCCGGAGCCGCTCGGTCAGCTCCGGCAGGATCTCCGCCAGATGCGGCTGCCCCACCTGCTCGCGCACCAGCCGCCACAGCCAGGGCTGCCAGACCAGCTCATCCGGCAGAGCCCGGCCGGCGCCGTCGGTGTCGGAGCCCCGCGCCCAGTCGGCGATCATCGCGGGGCGCTGCCAGCCGTAGCCGTGCAGCAGGCGGGCGATGGTCGACGCGGCCGCGAGCCTGCGGCCGGCGCGCGCCGGACCGGTCAGATGGTTGTGCAGGACGGTCAGCTCGGGCGCATCGAGGTGCTCGTCGATCACCTGCAGCACGGGCCAGCGCAGCCGGTCCGAGTACCAGTTCCGCGCGGCATCGGGGTCCTCGGCGAGGGCCACCACCACCTGCCGCAGCAGCGCGTTGGGCGAGTCGAAGTCGATGTTGGCGGCGATGCCGTCGCCGGCGCCGGGTGCCGACTCGCCGAGTCGCAGGGCCAGCCGCTGGCGCAGCCAGCGCTCGACTCCGCGTTCGGGTACGGCCACCACGTCCGCACGCATCGGGTCCGGCGGCGGCGTCGCCAGCGTCTGCGCCAGCACATCGGCCAGTGTGTCGGCCCGCTCGGCCCGGTGCACCGTCAACATCGTCGTCGATCCTATCGGCGTGCCCCGACAGCGGCGGCGTTCACCGCGCCGGAGGGCCGCCGCTCGTCAGGCCCGGGCCAGCCGGCGGACCAGCCGGTCGTGGTACATGGCCGGCAGGCAGCGCGCCGACACCACGGCCGCCGCGGCATCGTCGTCGCCCATGGCGGCGGCGAAGGCCGTGGCGATGGTCACCGGATGTGCCGGCGCCGGCCCGAACTCGAGGGTGTCGCCGGCGCTGACGGTGCCGGGCCGGACGACCCGCAGGTAGGTCCCGCAGCGGCCGTGGCCGGTGAAGGTCTTGACCCAGCCGGGCTCACCGATGTGCCCGGCGAAGGTGGCACACGGCGAGCGCACCACCGAGACCTCCAAGACCGCGTCGCCGATCGTCACCGGCTGGTTCACCAGCAGATCCTCCAGGACCACTCCTTCGGTGGTGAGGTTCTCCCCGAAGGAGCCGTCGGTGAAGCTCCGGCCCAGCCGCTGCTCCCAGTAGTCGAGCTCCTCCCGGGCGAAGGCGTAGACGGCCTTCTGCGCACCGCCGTGATGTTTGTCGTCGCCGACCAGATCGCCGGCCACGCCGGGACCGTCACCGTACGACGGTCCGGGCGTGAACACCTCCAGCGCCGCCACCGGCCGCTTGTCGATGCCGGTCGGTCGCCGTCCCCGGCTGCCCGGATCCGGTTTGGGGACGGCCAGATTGGTGGACCGGACGACCGCGGTCATGCCGGCGAGGACGCCTGCCGCCGGGCCCGGAAGGGCACCGGGTCACCGGAGTGCGCGGCGAGCAGTTCCCGGAGTTCGTCGTCGATCGGGGTGGGCCGGCCGGTGTCCCGGTCGACCACCGCCAGGGTGGTCTCGGCGAGCGCCGCGACGGTCCCGTCCGCCGCCAGCAGGCGGCAGCCGAACTCTGCGGACTTGCCGCCGATCCGCGAGCACCAGACCTCGCAGCGGGCCGGCTCCACGCTGTACAGCAGCGAGGCGACGAACTCGATCTCCTGCCGCGCCACCAGCAGTCCGATACCGGCCCGCCGTCCGGAGCCGAACCAGATGTCGAGGGCGCGCACGCGCGCCTCTTCGATCAGCCTCGCGATCATGACGGTGTTGGTGTGTTCGAGCGGATCCATGTCGCCCCAGCGCAGTTGGAGCTCGATCACAGTGGGTTGGTTCGACACGCCCACCACCGTATCGGCAGCGCTTCCGGCGACGGTCACCGGATGGCTACACTCGGCACCCGTGATCATCGAGACCGCCGGCCTCCGGCTGCAACCCGTGTCCCACGATGATCTGCCGGATCTGGTGGCGCTCGACGCCGATCCGGCGGTGATGCGCTTCGTCTCCGGCGGTCCGGCGACGGCCGCCGATCAGATCGCCGACTGGGTGATTCCGCGGATGCAGGCGGCGCTGCGCGAGCACGGCGCCGGCATGTGGGTGCTGCGCCCGCGCTCCGGTGACGGCTTCCTCGGCTGGGTGCAGCTGCGTCGCCCCCGGCACAGTCGTGCCCGGGAGCTGGAGCTGAGCTATCGCCTGCGGCGCGAGCAGTGGGGACGCGGACTGGCCGTGCAGGCCTCGGCGGCGCTGATCGCGGTGATGTTCACCGACTCCGACACCGACCGGATCTTCGCCAGCACCCATCCGGCCAACGCCGCCTCGCGCCGGGTGATGGAGAAGCTGGGGATGCGCCTGGCCTCCGGCGTCGGGGCCGACGACCGGCACTTTCCGGCGCAGCACCGGCCGGGCGGGCCGGCCCTGCCCGAGGCCGCCGCCCCCGATGTGGAGTACGAGTTGCTGCGCGAGCATTGGCTGCTCACCCGTGGCCGCGGCAGTTCGGGCGCGCCGGAATCGCTTCCCGCATGACCGGCCGAGCTCCGGAGTACTACCGTTGTCGTGTAGCCGTTCGCATGACGGCCCCGACCACACCGTCCAGCCCCGTCCAGAGGAGTTCTGTTCGATGACCTCTCGCCCCGCCACGGATCCGAATCGCCGCCGCCGAGTGGTCATCATCGGCTCGGGATTCGGCGGCCTGTTCGCCGCCCAGCGCCTGAAGAAGGCCGACGTGGACGTCACGCTCATCGCCAAGACCACCCACCATCTGTTCCAGCCGATGCTGTATCAGGTGGCCACCGGCATCGTCGCCGAGGGCGAGATCGCACCGGCCACCCGCGTGGTGCTGCAGAAGCAGCGCAACACCCGGGTGCTCATGGGTGAGGTCTTCGACATCGACATCGAGAACAAGATCGTTCACTCGCAGCTGCTCGAGCGCATCACCCTGACCCCGTACGACGATCTGATCATCGCCGCCGGCGCTGATCAGTCGTACTTCGGCAACGATCATTTCGCCGAGTACGCACCCGGGATGAAGACCATCGACCACGCCCTCGAGCTGCGCGGGCGCATCCTGGGCGCCTTCGAGCAGGCCGAACTCTCCGACGATCCGGCCGAGCAGGAGAAGCTGATGACCTTCGTGGTCGTCGGTGCCGGCCCGACCGGGGTGGAGATGGCCGGGCAGATCGCCGAGATGAGCGACAAGACGCTCAAGGGCGCCTTCCGCAACATCGATCCGACCAAGGCCCGGGTGATCCTGCTCGACGCCGCGCCGGCGGTGCTCGCCCCGTTCGGCGAGAAGCTCGGCCACAAGGCCTCCCGCCGGCTCGAGAAGCTGGGCGTGGAGATCCAGCTCGGCGCCATGGTCGTCGATCTGGACTACGACGGTCTGGTGGTCCGGGACAAGGACGGCACCGAGCGCCGCATCGAGAGCCAGTGCAAGGTGTGGTCGGCCGGTGTGCAGGCCAGCTCGCTGGGCAAAGTACTCGCCGAGAAGACCGGCGTGGAGCTCGACCGGGCCGGCCGGGTCAAGGTGGGACCGGATCTGGCGGTGCCGGGTCACCCGGACATCTTCGTCGTCGGCGACATGATGGCCGTCGACGGTGTGCCGGGCGTGGCGCAGGGCGCCATCCAGGGCGGCCGCTACGCCGCCGATGCGATCAAGGCCTCCCTCAAGGGCCAGACGCCCGAACAGCGCAAGCCGTTCAGCTACTTCGACAAGGGCTCGATGGCCACCGTGTCGCGGTTCAGCGCGGTGATGCAGGTGCCGATTCCGGGCACCAAGCGCAAGTTCGAGACCGAGGGCTACTTCGCCTGGCTCGGCTGGCTGGCACTGCACCTGGTGTACCTGGTGGGCTTCCGCAACCGCCTCAACACCCTCATCAACTGGTTCTTCGCCTTCACCACCCGCGGCCGCTCCCAGCTGGCGATCACCGAACAGCAGGTGTACGCCCGCTCGGCGCTGCAGGAGCTGAGTTATCTCGAGCGTCTGCGGCTGGCCCAGGAGGAACGCGGCACCGACCCGGCGGCCCTGGCGAAGGCGGTCAAGGAGATCGCCGAGTCCAAGTCGGTTCCGCCGGCCGACGAACCCACCAGCTGATCTGCACTCGCGAGCTGATCTGAGACTGCGGGCCGGGTACACCGTGAGGTGTACCCGGCCCGCGTCGTCGTGCCCGTCAGTTGCCGGCCGGCGGTGATCCCTCCGGCGTCGCCTGCTCTCCGTCGGCACGGTCGAGGTCCTCGCCTCCGGTGTCGTCCGCCCCTTCGTCGGCCGTGGCCTCGGGATGGTGCGCGTACTCGGTGACCAGGTCGAAGTGCCGGCCGTAGGACTCGTGTCCGGTGGCCACCGCGCGTTCGACCACCTCGTTGCTGTACTCGTTGAGCACCACCATCGGGTCCTTGCGCAGGTCCTTGTAGAGCGCCAGGCACAGGCCGAGCATGACCACCACGAACGGCACCGCGACCACGATGGTCAGATTCTGCAGGCCGTCGAGTGCTTCTCCCCCGCCGCCGCCGATGATCAGCATGATCGCCGCCACCGCACCGGTCGCCGCACCCCAGAAGATCACCGTGGGCCGGCTCGGTTCGTGCGTGCCGCGCTCGGACAGCGAGCCCATCACGATCGACGCGGCGTCGGCACCGGAGACGAAGAAGATCGCCACCAGCACCATCACCAGCACCGTGGTGACCCCCGCCCACGGCATGGTGTGCAGCAGGTCGAAGAGCGCGCCGGTGCTGTTGACCGACAGCGTCCCGTCATCCCCGCGTTCGGCCAGATCACCGACCTGTTGTTGCTGACGGATGGCCGCGCCGCCGAAGATCGCGAACCACAGCAGGCTCACCACGGTCGGCACCAGCAGCACGCCGGTGACGAACTGCCGGATGGTGCGGCCGCGGCTGATCCGGGCGATGAACATGCCGACGAACGGGGTCCAGGAGATCCACCAGGCCCAGTAGAAGATGGTCCACGACGACAGCCAGGCCGCGAGCTCCGCGCCGCCGTCGGCATTGGTGCGCGAGCTCATCGCCACGTAGTCCTGGATGTAGTCGCCGAGGGCGCTGGGGATCAGGTTCAGGATGAACAGGGTGGGGCCGACCACGAAGACGAAGACGGCCAGCACCAGGGCCAGCACCATGTTGATGTTCGACAGCCACTGGATGCCGCGGGCGATGCCCGAGACCGCGGACAGGATGAACGCCAAGGTCAGGACGACGATGATGGCGACGAGCACCGGGGTGCCCACCGAGCCGACCCAGCCCGCGAACTTCAGGCCGTCACCGATCTGCAGCGCGCCCAGGCCCAGCGAGGCCGCGGAGCCGAACAGGGTGGCGAAGATCGCCAGGATGTCGATGATCTTGCCGCCGATGCCGTTGGCGCGGTCGCCGAAGAGGGAGCCGAAGGCCGCCGAGAGGAGCTGGGACCGCCCCTTGCGGTACATGCCGTAGCCGATCGCAAGGCCGACCACCGCGTAGATGGCCCACGGCTGCAGGCCCCAGTGGAACATGGTGGTGGCCATCGCCGTCTGCAGCGCCTGCGCGGTCTCCGGGTCGGCGGTGTTCGGCGGCGGATTGACGAAGTAGGTCAACGGCTCGGCGACACCGAAGAACATCAGGCCGATGCCCATGCCGGCGCTGAACATCATCGCGATCCACGAGCTGGTCCGGAACTCCGGCCTCTCGTCGTCCTTGCCGAGTTTGATCCGCCCGTACTGGCTCAGTGCCAGCCAGATGACGAAGAAGACGAAGAAGGTGGTGGCGATGACGAACAGCCAGCCCACGTATTTGATCGCATCGTTCTTGGCGTCGAGTGCCACCGAGGCGAGGCCGTCGGTGTCCACCAGACCCCAGACGACGAAGGCGATGGCGAACGTCGCGGTGATCGCGAACACCCACCAGTCGCGCCCCGCCCCCGATCCTTCCGCCGGCGGCGTTTCCGCCGTTCTCACCTCGCCCGAGTCCTGCTCTGACGGTGTCGACATAGCGTGTAGCGCCTCCTCAACGACCCCGGGTTCCGGGGACCTGATCTCGGTCCGGCCGGCGCAACGGAACTCATCGGTGACGAGATGCATCGACCGACGGATCGGCCGTACCGGCGCATCGACCGTAACAGCCCGATTCTCCGATGCACCGGAAGGGCAGTGATATCGGCCACGCCTGCCGCACCGGCCCGGCCGCGGCCGGGATCACTGCGCGGGCAGCTCGATGTTCTGCAGCCGCACCCGCGACTGCGCCAGCAACCCGCCCGTGTCATCGGTCATCTCCACCTGCCAGAGCTGCTGGCGACGGCCGCGATGGATCGGGGTGGACACGATGGTGACGACACCTTCGCTGATCGAGCGCAGGAAGTCGGTGTTGTTATTCACGCCGACGGCGGTGCCGCCCAGGCCGGTCTCCTGCAGCCACACGTAGGCGCTGATCGAGGCGGCCGACTCGCCGAGCGCGCAGTACACGCCGCCGTGCACGATGCCGAACGGCTGATGGTGCTCGGGACGGACGGTCAGGGTGGCCCGCACCCCGTCCTGCCCGGCTTCGAGGATCTCGGCGCCGAGCAGGCCGTCGAGCCCCGTGGCCTGGTAAACGTCGGTCGAGCGGTCGTTGCTGTTGGTGTCCATGCTTCGAGACTGCCACGTCGGGCGGACACGTCGGCACAGGCCCCGGCAGATGCGCGGCGGCCCCGGCGGTTCGATGTCGAACCTCCGGGGCCGCCGGCGTGGATCGGGGGTCTCTGCAGCCCTCAGGACACTCACGCGATCCTCGTCAACTAATGTAGGGTAGCCTTACCTCGGTGTCAAATCCGGTGGTGGAGCGAGTTTCCGGACACCGGGAACACCAGCGGCCGATCGACCGTTAGACAGACGATGGCAGCGCAGAGCCGACAGGGAGCGGGCGTAGAATGAAGAAGATGAACGGACTGGGCGATCTCGAGCGGGCGGTCATGGACACCCTCTGGGCCTCCAGCCGACCGCAGACTGTTCGCGAGGTGCACGCTCAGCTGTCCGAGACCCGGTCGCTGGCCTACACCACGGTGATGACCGTGCTGCAGCGGCTGACCAAGAAGGATCTCGTCACCCAGATCCGCGACGATCGGGCGCACCGCTATGCGGCCACCCGTCCGCGCGAAGATCTCGTCGCCAGCCTCATGGTCGACGCCCTGCGCGCCGCCGATGCACCCGGTTCCCGGCACGCCGCCCTGGTCTCCTTCGTCGGCCGCGTCGGCGCCGACGAGGCCGCCGCGCTGCGCGAGGCCCTCGACGAACTGGAAGCATCCGAGCAGTCATTGGGCTGATCGGCGCCCGAAGCCGTATTGTGGGAACCGGCCGACGTGCCGGTCCGCACACCGCAGACCACCGCACCCGTCCCAGCCCCTGACCGCACTGACCCGCGAGGACCGTCGATGACCGCGCTGCTGTTCGGCATCTTGACCGTGGCGCTGGTCGGACCCATCCCGCAGACCCTGGCCCGGGCCGCCTGGCCGCTGTACGCGCCGCGCGCCGCGATGGTCCTCTGGCAGTCGATCGCCCTGGCCGCCGTCCTCTCCGCCTTCAGCACGGGCCTGGCCATCGCCGCGAACCTGCTCGCTCCCGGCCCCGACGGCGCTCCCACCACCACCCCGCTGGCCGAGATCAATCGGCTCGGCGTGGTCACCTGGACCGGCTACGTGGTGGTCCTCGCCCTGACCCTGCTCATCGGGGCCCGCCTGTTCGTCACCGTCGTCCGGCTCGGCGTGCGCACCCGCACCCGCCGGCGCGCCCATCGCTGCATGATCGACCTGGTCGACCGCGCCGACATGCACGGCGGCAGCCACCGCGACATCCGGGTCCTCGACGTGGCCGCTCCCCTGGCCTACTGCCTGCCCGGCCTGCGCTCGCGGGTGGTCCTCTCCGAAGGCGTGCTGGCCCGGCTCGACGCCGAACAGCTCACCGCGGTCATCGAACACGAGCGCGCCCACCTGCGCGCCCGTCACGATCTGGTGCTCGAAGCCTTCATCGCCCTGCACGCGGCGTTCCCCCGCTTCGTCCGCTCGGAGTCGGCGCTCGGCGCAGTCCGGCTCCTGGTCGAGGCGCTCGCCGACGACCAGGCGGTACGGGTCACCCGGCCGTCCGCGGTGGGCCGGGCGCTGGTCGCCTGCGCCGACGCCACCGCGCCGCACGGGGCGATGGCCGTCGGCGGACCGTCGACTCTCACCCGCGTCCAGCGGCTCGGCTACCGCGACTCCACCCGGCGGATCTCGCTGACCGCGTATCTGCTGGCGGCCGCCATCCTGGTGGTGCCGACCCTCGCCGTCGCCATCCCCTGGCTCACCGAACTCCAACGACTGCTCACCCACTGATGCGCTTCCTCGAGGGCCACCGGCCCGACCATGACCTGACCTACGACGATCTCTTCATCGTTCCCGGGCACTCCGACGTGGCCTCGCGTTTCGACGTCGACATCGCCACCGACGACGGCTCGGGCACCACAGTGCCCCTGGTGGTGGCCAACATGACCGCCGTCGCCGGCAAGCGGATGGCCGAGACCGTCGCCCGCCGCGGCGGCCTGGTGGTCCTTCCCCAGGACGTGCCGCTGGCCGCAGCCGCCGACACCATCGCCTTCGTCAAGAGCCGCCACCTGGTGGCCGACACCCCCGTGGTCCTCGGCCCCGGTGATCTGATGGCGCACGCCCAGGTGCTCATCCCGAAACGGGCCCACGGGTGCGCCGTGGTGGTCGGCGACACCGGCAGCGAGGCGGGGGTGCCGATCGGCCTGATCCCGCGCGCACCGGCCGGCCATGAGATCGACATGTTCACCGACCTGCGGTCGGCGATGACGCCCATCTCCGTCCTGCTGCCGGTGCAGACACCGCCGCGCGAGATCTTCGACACCCTCACCGAGGCCAACAGCGAACTGGCGGTCCTGACCGCCGGGGACGGCACCCTGGCCGGGGTGCTCACCCGGGTGGGCGCGCTGCGCGCGGGCATCTACCGTCCCAATGTGGACGGCGACGGCCGGCTCCGGGTGGCCGCCGCCGTCGGCATCAACGGCGACGTGGTGGGCCGGGCCCGCGAGCTCGTGGCCGCCGGCGCCGACCTGCTGGTGATCGACACCGCGCACGGCCATCAGGCCCGGATGCTCACCGCCCTCGAGGCGGTGGCCGCCGCCGGACTGGGCGTGCCGCTGGCCGCAGGCAACGTGGTCTCCGCGACCGGTGCCCGTGACTTGATCTCCGCCGGCGCCCAGATCGTCAAGGTGGGCGTGGGCCCCGGCGCGATGTGCACCACCCGGATGATGACCGGTGTGGGCCGTCCGCAGTTCTCGGCGGTCGCCGAATGCGCCGAGACGGCCCGGTCCGCCGGCGCGGCGGTCTGGGCCGACGGCGGGGTCCGGCATCCGCGCGACGTGGCGCTGGCCATCGCCGCCGGCGCCGCGAACGTGATGATCGGCTCCTGGTTCGCCGGCACCTACGAGTCGCCCGGCGACCTGCACAGCGATGCCGGCGGCGAGTACAAGGTGAGCTTCGGGATGGCCTCGAAGCGCGCCGTCGCGGCACGCTCGTCCGGAGACGCCGCCTACGATCGGGCCCGCAAGGCCCTCTTCGAGGAGGGCATCTCCTCCTCACGCATCCGGCTCGATCCGGAGCGTCCCAGCGTGGAGGATCTCATCGACCACATCTGTTCCGGGGTACGCAGCACCGCCACCTACACCGGCGCCCGCAGCCTCGCCGAACTCCACCAGAAGGTGGTCCTCGGTGTGCAGTCCGCGGCCGGTTTCGCCGAGGGCCGTCCGCTGCCCGGGGGATGGTGAGCCGCCCGCGTGGACGTCGTCATCATCGTCGGCAAGCTCCTGGGCTTCCTGGCTCTGACCTTGGGCACCGCACTGTTCGTCGCGGCCGAGTTCTCACTCACCGCGCTCGAACGCTCCACCGTCAACGAGGACGTCGCCCAGCGCGGCGACCGCCGTTCCCGGCTGGTGCAGCGGGCCCACAAATCACTCTCCTTCCAGCTCTCCGGCGCCCAACTGGGCATCACGATCACCACGCTGATCACCGGTTATCTGGCCGAACCCGTCCTCGCCGAACTCCTCGACCCGCTGTTGCGCAACACCGGCCTGTCCGACGGCGCCTCCTCGGCGATCACCCTGATCCTGGCCCTGGTGATCGCCACCTCGCTGTCGATGGTGCTCGGCGAGCTGATGCCCAAGAACCTGGCGATCGTCAAGCCGCTGGGCGTGGCACGCGCCACCGCCGGGCCGATGATGGCCTTCTCGACGATCTTCAAACCGGTGATCGTCGGCCTCAACGGCTCGGCCAACGCCATGGTCCGCCGGCTGGGGATCGAGCCGACCGAGGAGTTGCAGTCCGCCCGCTCGGCCGCCGAACTCGGTGCGCTGGTGCGCAATTCGGCCTCCCTCGGCTCCCTCGACGCCGACACCGCCACCCTGGTGGAGCGCTCACTGCGGTTCGGCGACCTGTCGGCGGACGATCTGATGACACCGCGCATGCGGGTCGAATCGCTCGAGCCCGGCGACACCGTCCGCGACCTGATCGCGGCCGCCTCCCGCACCGGCCATTCCCGCTTCCCGGTCGCCGAGGAGGGCGACCTGGACAACCTCGTCGGCGTGGTGCACATCAAGCAGGCGTTCACCGTCAGCCCGCAGGCCCAGGCGACGGTCTCGCTGCGCTCGCTCGCCCGCCCGGTCACCCGCGTGCCGGACAGTCTGGACGGCGACTCGCTGATGGAGCGGATCAAGGCCGACGGCCTGGAACTGTGCGTGGTGGTCGACGAATACGGCGGCAGCGCCGGCATCGTCACCTCCGAGGACCTGATCGAAGAGATCCTCGGCGACGTGACCGACGAGCACGACACCGAAGAGTCCGAAGTGACCCGGGTGGGCAACGGTTTCCGCTGTTCGGGGCTGCTGCGCCTCGACGAGGTGGCCGATGCCGTGGACTACCAGGCGCCGGACGGGGCCTACGAGACGCTCGGCGGGCAGGTCATGTACCTGCTCGGCGCCATCCCCCGGGTCGGCGACGTGGTGGAGCTGCCGGTCCGCGCCGAACACACCGCCGACGTCGAGCCCACTCGCTGGCGGGCCACCGTCGTGGCGATGGACAACCGCCGGGTCGATCAGGTATGGCTGACCCCGATCCAGCCGGCCGTGACCGGCGAGGAGGCGTAGACCATGGGCGATCTCTGGGGTGTGCTGCTGACCGTCGTCCTGCTGGCGGCCAACGCCTTCTTCGTCGCGGCCGAGTTCGCACTGATCTCGGCCCGCCGCGACCGGCTGACCGCACTCGAGGAGGCCGGAAAGAAGCGGGCGCGCACGGTGATCCGCGCCTCCGAGCACCTGTCGCTGATGCTGGCCGGCTGCCAGCTGGGTATCACCATCTGCTCGATCCTGCTCGGCCGCGTCGGCGAGCCGGCCATCGCGCACCTGATCGAGAAGCCGCTGGACTGGGCGCATGTCCCGCATTCGCTGCTGCACCCGATCGGCTTCGCCGTCGCCCTGGCACTGGTGGTGATCCTGCACATCCTGGTCGGCGAGATGGTGCCCAAGAACATCGCCCTGGCCGGTCCGGAGCGGGCCGCCATGCTGGTGGTGCCCATCCACCTGGCCTTCATCCGACTCATGCGCCCGGTGATCTGGTTCTACAACGCACTGGCCAACGCCGGTCTGCGGCTGGTGGGCGTTCAGGCCCAGGACGAACTGGCCTCCACCGTCAACGCCGCCGAGCTGGCGCAGATGATCGGCGAGTCCCGCGAACTCGGCCTGCTCGACGCCGACGAGCACGAACGGCTCACCCGGGCGCTCGAGACCGTCGAGCGCACCGTCGACGAGGTGATGATCCCGCTGCGCGAGGTCCGCGCGGTGCGGGTGCAGCTCGATCCGGACACCGGCCGCATCGGGCCGCGGCTCGACGCCGTGGAATCCGCGGTCCGCGAAACCGGGTTCTCCCGCTTCCCGGTGCTGGGCACGGACGGCACCTACATCGGCTATCTGCACCTCAAGGACGTGCTCGACGACATCCTGGACGAGGAGATCGGCGGCGAGTCCATCCTCGGCCGGGACACCATCCGGCCGCTGCCGCAGCTGCCGGCCGGAACCCCGCTCGACGAGGCCGCGGCGGTCCTGCGCCGCGCCAGCGCCCATCTCGGTGCGGTGATCGACGCGGGCGGCACCATCATCGGTGTGCTGGCCCTGGCCGACCTGGCCGAGGCCTTCGTCGGCAGCCTCCGCGACTCCACGCACCGTATCGGCTGACGCCGTGTCCCCGACGCTCCGCGATCGAGACGCCCCGCCGCTGCCACGCGCGCAGTGGCGCCGCCGGGCCGCCGATCACGAGGACCGTATCCGGGCGCTGATCGGCCCCTACCTGCAGGCCCGCCGCCGCGGCGAGAAACACCCGGTGATCGACTTCCTGTTCACCTACTACAACACCCGGCCCGGACAGCTGCTGCGCTGGCATCCCGGCTACCCCACCGCCCTGGCCGATGCCGCCGACTACGCCGGCCTGGCCGGGTACCGCACCCGCCCCGACGGCGCAGTCGCCGTCGACGAGGCCTGTCTGCGGCACCGGCGCGAGCTCCTCGACTCGATCGCCGCACTGCTCGCCGCCACCGCGGCGCGGCCGCCCCGGTTCGGCTGCTTCGGGCTGCACGAGTGGGCCATGGTCTACCGCACCGACACGCCCCGGCACGCACTGCCGCTGCGGCTGGGCCGTGCGGGCACCGACGCCGTGGTGGAGAGCCGGCCGCTGCACTGCACCCACTACGACGCCTTCCGGTTCTTCACCGAACCGGCCCAGCCGCGCAACACCGTCGCCCTCAGCCGCGCGCATCAGCTCGACAACGAGCAGCCCGGCTGCCTGCACGCCACCATGGATCTGTACCGCTACTGTCTGCGCCTGACCCCGTTGCTGCCCGGCGAGCTGCTCGCCGATGCCTTCGAACTGGCCCTGGCCGCACGCGTGCTCGACATGCGGGCCAGTCCCTACGATCTGACCGCTCTCGGCTACACGCCCGTGCCGATCGAGACCCCGGCCGACCGTGCCGAGTACATCGCCGGGCAGACCGCGATCGCCGACCGGGGCACGGCCCTGCGCCGGGAACTGCTCACCGCCTGTGAGACCCTGCTCACCACCGCCCGCACCGGCGGAAACCGGTTTGATACCGCCGAGTAACATGGCATCGTCGTACGCGCGGAGCGTTCGTGAAATTAAACTCCGGCCGCCGCAGTTGTCCGGAGTGCACATTCCCCAGAATAGAAGGGTTGCCATGACTGATCGCGTCAACGTCAACGGATTGCAGGTCGCCAAGGTTCTCCACGACTTCGTCAACGACGAGGTCCTGCCCGGCACCGGTGTAGACGCCGACCAGTTCTGGTCCGGGGCCGCCGCCGTGATCAACGATCTGGCCCCGAAGAACCGTCAGCTGCTGGCCGTCCGCGACGACCTGCAGGCCAAGATCGACCAGTGGCACCGCGACCACGGCGAGGGCTTCGACTTCGCCGAGTACAAGGCCTTCCTGCAGGAGATCGGCTACCTGGTCACCCCGCCCGAGGACTTCCAGATCGGCACCGCTGGTGTGGACACCGAGATCTCCGAGACCGCCGGCCCCCAGCTGGTGGTCCCGATCCTCAACGCCCGCTTCGCCCTGAACGCCTCCAACGCGCGCTGGGGCTCGCTCTACGACGCCCTCTACGGCACCGACGTGATCCCGGAGACCGACGGTGCGGAGAAGGGCTCCTCGTACAACACGGTCCGCGGCGACAAGGTGATCGCCTACGCCAAGAACTTCCTCGATCAGGCCGTGCCGCTCGAGCGCGGCAGCCACGCCGACGTCACCTCGTACGTCGTCGACGGCGACTCGGTGACCGTCACGCTCGGCGATGCCGGCAGCACCACCTTCGCCGATCCGTCGGCCTTCGTCGGCTTCGACGGCGACGCGGCGGCGCCGTCGGCGATCCTGCTGCGCCACAACGGACTGCACATCGCCATCCAGATCGACCCGTCGTCGCCGATCGGCGCCACCGACAAGGCCGGCGTCAAGGACGTCGAGATGGAGTCCGCGATCACCACGATCATGGACTTCGAGGACTCGGTCGCGGCGGTCGACGCCGACGACAAGGTGCTCGGCTACCGCAACTGGCTGGGCCTGAACCGCGGCGACCTGGCCGAAGAGGTCAGCAAGGGCGGCAAGACCTTCACCCGCACGCTCAACCCCAACAAGACCTACACCGCGCCCGGCGGCGGCACCGTGGAGTTGCACGGCCGCTCGCTGCTGTTCGTCCGCAACGTCGGCCACCTGATGACCAACCCGGCGATCCTCGACGCCGACGGCAACGAGGTGCCCGAGGGCATCCTCGATGCGCTGATCACCTCGGCCGCCGGTGTCCACGGCCTCAGCGCCGAGGGCCTGCAGAACTCGCGGACCGGTTCGATCTACATCGTCAAGCCCAAGATGCACGGCCCCGACGAGGTGGCCTTCACCGCCGAGCTGTTCGGCCGCGTCGAGGACGTCCTCGGCCTGCCGCGCAACACCCTCAAGGTGGGCATCATGGATGAGGAGCGCCGCACCACGGTGAACCTCAAGGCCGCGATCAAGGCCGCCGCCGAGCGCGTGGTCTTCATCAACACCGGCTTCCTCGACCGCACCGGCGACGAGATCCACACCTCCATGGAGGCCGGCCCGATGATCCGCAAGGGCGAGATGAAGTCGCAGACCTGGATCAAGGCCTACGAGGACTCCAACGTCGACGTCGGCCTGGCCGCCGGCCTGGCGCACAAGGCGCAGATCGGCAAGGGCATGTGGGCCATGACCGACCTGATGGCCGACATGGTCGAGCAGAAGATCGGTCAGCCGAAGGCCGGCGCCACCACCGCGTGGGTGCCGTCCCCGACCGCGGCGACCCTGCACGCCATGCACTACCACCTGGTGGACGTCTTCACCGTCCAGGACGAGCTGGCCAAGCGCGCCCCGGCATCGGTCGACGACATCCTGACCATCCCGCTGGCGCCCAGCACCGACTGGACCGACGAAGAGAAGCGCGAGGAGCTCGACAACAACTGTCAGTCGATCCTGGGCTACGTGGTCCGCTGGATCGACCAGGGCGTCGGCTGCTCCAAGGTTCCCGACATCCACGATGTGGCGCTGATGGAGGACCGGGCCACCCTGCGCATCTCCAGCCAGCTGCTGGCCAACTGGATCCGGCACGGCATCGTCAGCGCCGACGATGTGGTGGCCGCCCTGCAGCGGATGGCCCCGGTGGTCGACCGGCAGAACGCCGGTGACCCGGAGTACCGCCCGATGGCCGACGACTTCGACGGCAATATCGCCTTCAACGCCGCCAAGGCGCTGATCCTGGAGGGCACCACGCAGCCGAGCGGCTACACCGAGCCGATCCTCCATCGCGCGCGCCGCGAGTACAAGTCCGCCAACGCCTGATAGAAACAGGTATGGACGCCGAGCCCGGGCCGGGATTCCGGTCCGGGTTCGGTCTGTTCGGACCGTGTCGGCTCGATCCGCGGGACCGCGGATGAACGGAAGGACGAGGGCGTGAGCAGTCACCGGAGGAACGGTTCACGGGAGCTGGTGTCGCGGCCGTTGCTGGCCGGGATTCTCGCTGTGATGCTCCTCGTGGCCTCCGTCGCCGCCTGGCGCGGACTCGGCGATCGGATCGACGACGACTCGTCAGCCTCCGCCGGCACCTGCCTCGACGGCGAGGCCGTGGTCCCGGTGATCGCCGACCCGGGTGTCGCGCCCGCACTGACGCAGATCGCCGACGATTACAACGCGCTGCATCCGGTGGTCCGCGACCGCTGCATCAGCGTGCAGGTGCGGCCGGCCGATGCCGTCACCGTCCTCGAAGGCCTCACCGCCGACGACTGGGATCAGCAGGCCTACGGCGCATTCCCCGGTGCCTGGGTGCCCGAATCGTCGATCTGGACCGCCGCCCTGCAGACAGCCCGGCCGGAGGTCCTCTCCGGAGATCCGCAGTCGCTGGTCACCAGCCCGGTCCTGCTGGCCATGGAGCCGCAGATCGCCTCGGCCGGCGGCGACGGCGTCGCCTGGTCGGAGCTGCCGTCACTGACCCGCGCCAACGCGCTCGCCGTCTACGGACGCAGCAGCTGGGGTTCGATGCGCATCGCGATGCCTCAGGGCGCACAGTCGGACGCCACCGCGCTCGCCGGCCAGGCCGTGGCCGCCGCCACCGCAGACACCGACCAGCCGCTCACCGAACGGCAGGCCTCCTCCGGCGCGGTGACCGCGGCACTCGATGAGCTGATGTCGGCACCGCCGCGGATCGGCGACGGTTCCGCCGAGGCGGCCGTACGGTCGATCATCGATACCGATGATCCGGGCGATACGCCGGTGCGCGCGGTGCCGATCACCGAGCAGCGGCTGTATCTGCTCACCCGCGACGACCGGCGGGCCCGGGTGGCCGCGGTGAGGCCGGAAGGCGCCACCCCGCTCGCCGACTATCCGGTGATCAGCCTCTCCAGCGCACAGTCGCGCGCCTACCTCGCCGATGCGACCAGCGAGTTCTTCACCTTCGCCCGGAAACCCGAACAGCTCAAGCTGCTCACCGCCTCTGGCTTCCGCGGCGCCGGTCCGCTGCCCGAGCCGACCGCCACGGTGCGATTCGACGAGGTGCGCGATCCGATGCCGATTCCGCAGCCGGCCGCGGCCACCACGATCAACGCCGTGGTGCTGCCCGCCGCGACTCCCTGAGAGCACAGCCCCGTGAGAGTCGGCGCCGGTCAGCTGCCGGCGGCACGCAGGATCGCGTACTGCGCCGAGATCACCTGCTGAGCCTCGATCAGTGCGGCGCCGGACGCCTGGGCGAAGTACCGTCCGTGAACGAGGAAGCAGTAGTACCGATTGCCCGCGTCCTCCTCCCCGCTGTCCCAGCAGGTCGCCGACGGCAGGTCGCGGGGCGAATCCTGCTGCACCGTGGACGTTCCGGTGTTCCGCAGCAGGCTCGTCATGAACGCGCCGAAGGCCTTCGCCGCGGCCGCATCCCGGGTCGCGAACAGGTCGTCGGCGCGCACCGCCACCTCGGTGATGCCGGCGGTCTCCATCGCCTCGAGCAACGCCGCGCTGTCACCGTAGTTCCGGGCGATCGCCCGCGGACCGGCCACATAGTCCTCGTTTCCGTAACGATCCTGAGTGTCGACGATCGGCACGGACAGCCCCAGCAGCGTGGTACCGGCCTCCGACCGCGGCTGCTCGGCCGCGTTGCGTGATCGGTCGAGCCGGTCGATCTGGGCGGCACCGGCCGCGACCACGGTGCGCGCCGACCACGACCGGGCGCCCGCCCCCTTCGCACCCGCGTACACCACCACCACGTCGCTGCTGTGCGGGATCACCGCCTGCGACGACACCCAGCCCGAGGGCCGGCCGGCGGCGGTGAAGGATCGTCCGCCGGTCATCCCCGTCACGGCGTCCGAGACCCGCGGATAGTTGACCTTCGCGTTGGTCCGGGCCACCGCGGCGAGTTCACCGGCGGCGGTGCGGGCAGGCTCTGCGCAGGCGGTCAGTACCAGGCAGACCGCCGTCATCGTCGCGGCGGCACGCGTGGCAGATTCTGCGGAGCGCCTGAGTGCCCTGTTCATCGACGCTGATCGTAGACGGCGCCCGGCCGCGGCGCACGCCCGGTACCTGCGGATTCGCCCCGGAGACCGGCTTGCGCCCACGGTGATCGGAACGATTGCCGCCACCGGGGTCCTCGCGCAGACTTGAGGGCACGCGATCCACACGGATTCGGTTGTCCCCCACACCTTCCCACCCTCAGTACCCACCGGAGGTCTCTTCGTCATGCCTGCCAACGGACACGCGCACTCGGTGCAGCAACGGCTCGAGGCCGCACACGAACCGCTTCAGTTCGCCTACTGGGTGCCCAACGTCAGCGGTGGACTGGTCGTCTCCTCGATCGAGCAGCGCACCGACTGGAGCTACGACTACAACCGTGAGCTCGCGGTGCTCGCCGAGAACAACGGCTTCGACTACGCCCTCACCCAGGTGCGCTACATCGCCTCCTACGGCGCCGCCTACCAGCAGGAGTCGACGGCGTTCTCGCTGGCACTGCTGCTGGCGACCCAGCGGCTGAAGGTGATCGCCGCGGTCCATCCGGGCCTGTGGCAGCCGGGCGTGCTGGCCAAGCTCATCGCCACCGCCGACCAGCTCTCCGGTGGACGGGCCGCGGTGAACGTGGTCAGCGGCTGGTTCAAGGACGAGTTCACCAAACTCGGCGAACCCTGGCTCGAGCACGACGAACGCTACCGCCGTGCCGAGGAGTTCATCGGCTACCTGCGCGAGATCTGGACGGGCGAGCACGCCGAGTTCTCCGGCGACTTCTACCGGCTGCACGACTTCGATCTCAAACCCAAGCCCGTGCAGACGCCCGGCCGGCCGCATCCGGAAATCTTCCAGGGCGGCAACTCCACCGCGGCGCGCGCCATGGCCGGCCGGGTCAGCGACTGGTACTTCAGCAACGGCAAGGACTTCGACGGCATCACCGAGCAGGTGGTGGACGTCGCCGCCGAGGCGGCACTGCACCGGCGGACCGTCAAGTTCGGGCTCAACGGCTTCCTCATCGCCCGTGACACCGAGTCGCAGGCCCGCGACGTGCTGCGCGAGATCGTCGCCAAGGCCGACCGGGAGGCCGTCGAAGGCTTCGGCTCCGCGGTCACGCAGGCCGGCCGCTCCGCCGGCGACGGCAAGGGCATGTGGCAGGACTCCGAGTTCGCCGACCTGGTCCAGTACAACGACGGCTTCCGCACCGGACTGATCGGCACCCCCGAGCAGATCGCCGAACGGATCGTCGCCTACAAGGCCCGCGGGGTGAACCTCTTCCTGCTCGGCTTCCTGCACTACCTCGAGGACGTCGCCCACTTCGGCGAGAAGATCCTGCCGCTGGTCCGCGAGCTCGAAGCAGACCAGGCCGCCAGCGGACGCCTCGAATCCGAACTCGCCCGCCACGGCGTCCTCTCCTGACCACCCCACCGACCCCGAAGGAATCCCTCCCATGACCTCGACCCTGCCCCGCACCCCGGCGCCCGCCACCGGCGACGGCCTCTTCGCCGACGCCCTGAGCCGCGCCGAGGCCGTCGCCGGCCGGCTGCGCACCACCGCCGCCGAGCGCGACCGCGCCAACGCCGCACCGATCGCCGAGATCGGCCTCCTCCGCGACGCCGACCTGCTGCAGGTGGGCGAGCCCGTGGAGTTCGGCGGATCCGGCCTCGACTACGCGCAGTCCCAGCAGGTCACCCGGGTGATCGCCCGCGGTGACACCTCGGTGGCCCATCTGCTCGGCTACCACTACGCCCAGCAGCGCATCCCGCACCTGTTCGGCACCCCCGAGCAGGCGCTGGAGTTGTCCCGCGCCAACGCCGCCGACCGGCTGTTCTGGGGCGGCGTGCAGAATCCGCGCGGCGCCGCCGGACTGGAACTGACCCGGGCCGGCGACGGCTACCGGCTCAACGGCACCCGCACCTTCGCCTCCGGGGCGTCGGTGGCCGACCGGCTGTCGGTGACCGCGGCGTTCGAGGGCGAGCTGGTCTTCCTCTCGCTGCCCGCCGGCAAGGAGGGCTTCACCGCCCTCGGCGACTGGGACAACATCGGTCAGCGGCTCACCGACTCCGGGGGCGTGGTCTTCGAGAACACCCCGGTCACCCGTGCGGAGATCCTCGGCGACGATCCGCTCACCGGCCGGACCCTCTCCCCCTACCAGACCCTGGTCACCCCGCACTGGCAGCTGGCCTTCGTCAACTTCTACATCGGCACCGCCGAAGGCGCCCTGGACGAGGCCCTCGACTGGACCCGCACCCGGGCCAGTGCTTGGGAGACCTCCGGACTCGATTCGGCCACCGACGACCCGTACATCCTGGAACTGGTCGGCGAACTTCGGGCCCAGGTCACCGCGGCCGCCCTGCTCGCCGACCGCGCCGGCGAGGCACTGCAGGAGGCCCTCGACATCGGTCCGGCACTCACCGCCGAGCAGCGCGCCAAAGCAGCCATCGCGATCGCCGAGGCCAAGTATCTGACCACCAAGGTCTCCCTCGAGACCGCCTCCCGGCTGTTCGAGATCCAGGGCGCCCGGGCCACCACCACCGGTTACGGCTTCGACCGGCACTGGCGGAATCTGCGCACCCACACCGTGCACGACCCGGTGGCCTACAAGGCCCGCGAGATCGGTGACTGGACCCTCAACCGCCGGGCCCCCGAGTTCACCCTCTACAGCTGATGGCGGTCCTGCACCGCGCAGCCGGGACCGACGAGGTGCTCCGCACCGGGGCCGACGAGGTGCTCCGCACAGTGGCCGACGAGGTGCTCCGCACCGTGCACGACCTGGCCGGGCAGTTCGCCGCCGGCGCGGCAGAGCGCGATGCGCAGCGCCTGCTGCCCCGCGAACAGATCCGGGCGCTCGCCGACGCCGGGGTGCTGGCGGTGACCGTCCCGGAACGCTTCGGCGGACCCGGGCTCGGGGCTGCGGATCTGGCCCGCATCGTCGCCGCGCTGGCGGCGGCCGATCCGAGCATCGCGCAGATCCCGCAGAGTCACTTCACCTTCCTCGAGGCACTGCGCCGGCAGGGCGCCGAGGACCTGCAGGAGCGCATCTTCGGTGCGGTCCTGCGCGGCGCGGTGCTGGCCAATGCGCAGACCGAACGCGGCGGGGCCACCGTGACCGACGATGCGACCACGGTGCGCCGGGCCGCCGGCGGCCTGGTGCTGCACGGGGTCAAGTACTACTGCACCGGTTCGGCGTTCGCCGATCTGCTCGCGGTGCGCGCGGTGACCGAGAGCGACGGCGGCACACAGCGCAAGGTGATCGTGTACCTGCCCGCCGACACCCCCGGAGTGAGCATCGACGACGACTGGGACGGGATGGGTCAGCGGACCACCAGCAGCGGCACCGTCGTCTTCGACGATGTGCCCGTGAGCCCGGACCAGCTGCTCGACTTCACCGCGCTGCTCTCGCGTCCGAGCACCTACGGGGCCCGGGCGCAGCTCTACCACGCCGCGATCGACACCGGGCTGGCGCGCGGCGCGCTCACCGCCGCCGCCGAGGCCGCGAGCCGTGCCCGGCCCTGGTTCGAGGCCGGGGTCGAACGGGCCGTCGACGATCCGTACCTGATCGCCCGGGCCGGCGAGCTCGAGGTGGCGGTGCGCTCGGCCCAGGCGCTGCTCGCCGCCGCCGGGGCCGCGATCGATGCCGCCGACGCCGGCGGGTCCGCCGCCCCGGCCGCCGTCGCCGAGGCCTCGCTGGCCACCGCGGCCGCCAAGGTCGCCGCCGGCCGCGCGGCCCGTGAGACGGGAGCCGCACTGTTCGACTTCGGCGGCACCCGCGCCGCGGCGGCGCCGGCCAACCTGTCCCGGTACTGGCGCGATGCGCGCACGCACACGCTGCACGATCCCGAGCGCTGGAAACTCCATCACCTGGGCCGGTGGGCGCTGACCGGCAGCACACCGCCCAGCCACACCTCTCTGTAGAACGGAAGATCTGACCCGACATGTCTGTGAAACTGCACTGGTTCCTGCCGACCTACGGCGACTCCCGCTTCATCGTCGGCGGCGGCCACGGGCTGCCCGCCGGCGCGGCGCGCGGGGATCGGGACGCCTCCATCGGCTATCTCTCGTCCATCACCCGGGCCGCCGAGGACTTCGGCTTCACCGCCGCCCTGACACCGGCGGGCGCCTGGTGCGAGGACGCGTGGCTGACCACCGCCATGGTGGCCCAGCACACCGAACGTCTGGCCTTTCTGGTGGCCTTCCGGCCCGGGCTGATCAGCCCCACCCTCGCCGCCCAGATGGCGGCGACCTTCGACAAACACGCGCCGGGCCGGCTGCTGCTCAACGTGGTGACCGGCGGCGAACCCGCCGAGCAGCGGGCCTACGGCGACGATCTGGACAAGGCGCAGCGCTACGCGCGCACCGACGAGTTTCTGACCGTCGTCCGCCGGCTCTGGACCGGTGAGACCGTCACCTTCCGCGGCGAGCACCTGTCGGTGGCCGAGGCGAGCCTGCAGACCGTGCCCCGGCCCGCGCCGCCGATCTACTTCGGCGGCTCGTCGCCGGAGGCCGGACCGGTGGCCGCCACCCATGCGGACGTCTACCTGACCTGGGGAGAACCGCCGGCCGCCGTCGCCGACAAGCTGGACTGGATCCGGTCCCTGGCCGCGCAGCGCGGCCGGCAGGTCCGCTTCGGCATCCGGCTGCACGTGATCAGCCGGGACACCTCCGAGCAGGCCTGGGCCGAGGCCGGACGACTGCTTTCGGCGCTGGATCCGGCGGTGGTGGAGCAGGTGCAGACCGGACTGGCCCGCAGCGAATCCACCGGGCAGGCCGCGATGGCCGCACTGCACGCCGACCGCCGGGCCGACGGCGGCTGGCGTGATCCCCGCGCCCTGGAGATCCATCCCAACCTGTGGGCCGGGGTGGGCCTGGTGCGCGGCGGCGCCGGCACCGCGCTGGTCGGCAGCCACTCGGAGGTCGCCGACCTGATCGAGACCTATGCCGCGCTGGGCATCGACGAGTTCGTGCTGTCCGGCTACCCGCACCTCGAAGAGCTCTACTGGTTCGGCGAGGGCGTCGTTCCGCAACTGGCCCGGCGCGGCCTGTTCGGCGACGACGCTCCTGCACCCTCGGCCGCTTTCGGCGGCACCCCGTTCGTTCCGGCCGGCGCCCGCTGACCGCGCCCCGATCCGCATTGGAGGCACACCCCATGTCCACCCCCGCCCTCGCCGACCGGGCCGCCCCGGCGCCCCGCCTCGATCAGGCCGGACTGCGCCGGGCCTACGGTCAGGCGCCTAGTCCGCTCGTCGCGATCGCCGCCCTCGGCCCCGACGGTCCAATCGGGCTGATCGCCTCGTCGTTCACCTCGGTCTCGATCGAACCGGCCCTGGTGTCGGTGAACATCGCCCTGAGCTCGACCACCCTGCCGCTGCTGCGGGAGGCGCCGCACTGGGGTGTCAGTGTGCTGGCCGACGGCCAGCAGGAGGTCACCGAACAGCTGCGGCGGCCCGCCCGGCGCCGCTTCGATCAGGTGGCGTGGAGCGTCGACGAGGACGGTGCGGTGCACCTCGACGGTGCGGCCGCCGGCTTCTCCACGCAGCCGGCGGCCTGGCTGCCGGCCGGCGACCACACCATCGTGCTGCTGCAGGTCCACGACCACTACGGTCACGACCATCGCAGCCCGCTGGTCTTCCACCGCAGCACCGTGGCGCGCCTGTCCGGCGGGACGCTCCGGTGAGCGCCCCGAACCTGCGGATCGCCGTCGCCGACGCCTTTGGCTGGCGCGAGTTGACCGCCGACGCCGCCGGCGCACCGATCGAGCGCATCACGGCGGCGACGCTCGGGGAGGCCTCGGCCCGCACCGCCCGGGCCGACCGCCCGGTGTTCGTCGACGTGGAGGTGATTCTCGACGAGTCGGTGCCCGGGGCGCTCGACGCCTTCGACCGCCGCTACCCGGGCGTCCCGGACCGGATCGTGCACGCCGGCACCCCGGCCACGCTGGCCGGCCTGCTGCGCGATGTGTGGGCCGCCGAGGTGGCGCACGGGGTCACCCTGACCACCCCCGACGGCGCCCCGCTCGAGGCCTCGGTGCTCTCGCACATCACCGCCCAGCTCGGCGCCCGCGGACTCGCCCCGGCGCTGGCCCTCTGCGGCTGAGCCGGCCGGCGACGGTCAGAACGCCCGCGCCTCCTGCATCGACAGCACGAAGCCGCGGCCCGCACCGGTGGTGCAGGTGACGCCCTCGACCCGGGAGACGCAGGTGTACCCGTTGGCGCTGACGCTCGACCCGTAGGCGAGCACCCGCTTCTCCGGTGACGTGAAGATCCCCTGGTTGAAGCACGACGGGGTCACCGAGTCGGGTCCGAGGATGAATCCCCGGCTGAGGGTGTCCCGCGGATACATCTCGCTGCCCGCGCAGTCGGCGCCGGCCGGGATGGGGGCCTTCTCCGCCTGACAGCCGGCCGTGTACTGCTCGGCGCCGAGGCGGCACCAGATGTTGCCGCTCGGTGAGACGAAGGCGACGTCGCCACCGTTGCTCCCGCCGGAGCGGTAGTCGTCCGGATTCACCGCGGTCGGCTCGCCGGCCGCACCGCCGGTCGTCGCGGTGGGCTCTCCGGTGGCCGGGCACAGCGTGTGCTCACTCGGCGAAGGCGTCCACCGGCGGGCAGCTGCAGACCAGGTTGCGGTCGCCGTAGGCGTTGTCCACCCGGCGCACCGGCGGGAACACCTTGGGCCGTGCGCCGGCCGAGGGCAACCCCTGGGGGTACACGGCGGTGAGCCGGTCATAGCCGTGATTCCACTCCCCGACCAGGCATTCGGCGGTGTGCGGGGCACCGGCGAGCGGATTGTCGTCGACACTCCAGGTGCCGTCGGCCACCTTGGCGATCTCGCCGCGAATCGCGATCATGGCGTCGGCGAAGGCATCGAGTTCGGCCAGGTTCTCGCTCTCGGTGGGCTCGACCATCAGGGTGTCGGCCACCGGGAAGCTCATCGTCGGCGCGTGGAAACCGTAGTCGGCCAGCCGCTTGGCCACATCGTCCACGCTCACCCCGGTCTCCTTGATCAGTGCCCGCAGATCGAGGATGCACTCATGGGCCACCCAGCCCTGCGGGTCGGTGTAGAGCACCGGGAAGTACTCGTCGAGCCGGCGGGCGAGGTAGTTCGCCGAGGCGATGGCGGTCAGCGTCGCGGTCCGCAGACCCGTCCCGCCCATCATCGCGATGTACGCGTAGGTGATCGGCAGGATCGACGCCGAGCCGTAGGGCGCGGCGGAGATCGTGATGCCGGTGTCCGGGAGTTCCGGGGCGAGCGGATGACTCGGCAGGAACGGTGCCAGGTGCTCGCGCACCGCCACCGGACCCACGCCCGGGCCTCCGCCGCCGTGCGGGATGCAGAAGGTCTTGTGCAGGTTCAGGTGCGAGACGTCGCCGCCGAAGTGACCGGGCCGGGCCAGTCCGACCAGGGCGTTGAGATTGGCCCCGTCGACGTAGACCTGACCGCCGGCCTCGTGCACCGCGGCGCAGACGTCGGTCACCTCGTGCTCGAAGACGCCGTGCGTGGACGGATAGGTGATCATGATGGCGGCGAGCCGCTCGCGGTGCTCGTCGATCTTGGCCCGCAGGTCGTCCACGTCGACGTCGCCGTTGGCCCGGGTGCCGACCACCACCACGCGCATGCCGGCCATCACCGCCGAGGCGGCATTGGTGCCGTGGGCGCTGGCCGGGATCAGGCAGACGTCGCGCTGCTCGTCGCCGCGGGAGCGGTGGTAGCCGCGGATGGCCAGCAGGCCGGCGTACTCGCCCTGCGAGCCGGCGTTGGGCTGCAGGCTCACCCGGTCGTAGCCGGTGATGGTCACCAGCCAGTCCTCGAGGGTGGTGATGAGCTCTCGGATGCCGGTGCTGTCGGCGTTGGGTGCGAAGGGGTGCAGGCCGGCGAACTCCGGCCAGGTGATCGGCTCCATCTCGGTGGCCGCGTTGAGCTTCATGGTGCACGAGCCGAGCGGGATCATGCTGCGGTCGAGGGCGATGTCCTTGTCGGCGAGCATCCGCAGGTACCGCATCATGGCGGTCTCGGTGCGGTAGGCGTGGAAGCACGGATGGCCGAGGTATTCGCTGGTCCGGTTCTCGATGTCGGCGCTGAAGCCCGCCGGCGCGGCGCCGTCCGCGCCGAAGACGGACAGCACGTCGGCCAGGTCGGCGTCGGTGGTGGTCTCGTCGAGGGCGATGCTCACCGTGTCCCCGTCGGCCTGCCACAGGTTGATGCCGTAGCCGGTCTTGGCGGCGGCGACGAGTTCGCCGGCGCGCCCGGGAACGCGCACCTGGACGGTGTCGAAGAACTGCGCATGCCGCACGGTCAGCCCCGCCCCGGTGAGCCGGTCGGCGAGTTCGGCGGCCAGGCCGTGCACCCGCCGGGCGATCTCCCGCAGACCGGCCGGACCGTGATAGGAGGCGTACATGACCGCCATCACCGCCAGCAGCACCTGTGCGGTACAGATGTTGCTGGTGGCCTTCTCCCGGCGGATGTGCTGCTCGCGGGTCTGCAGCGACAGCCGGTAGGCGAGATTGCCGTCGGCGTCCTTGGAGACGCCGACCAGGCGGCCCGGCAGCTGCCGGGCGTGCTTGGTGTGCACGGCCAGATAGCCGGCGTGCGGGCCGCCGAAGCCCATCGGCACGCCGAAGCGCTGCGTGGTGCCGAAGCAGGCGTCGGCGCCGAGCTCGCCGGGCGGGGTGATCAGGGTGGCGGCGAGCAGATCGATGCCGGCGGCGATCAGCGCCGAGCGCTCGTGTGCGGCCTCGATGATCGGGGCCAGGTCGGTGATGCGGCCGCTGGCACCGGGCACCTGCACGATGACGCCGAAGAAGTCGCCGTCGGGCAGACCGGCGCCGGGCGCCTGCGGGTCGAGCCGCGCCTGGACCACCTCGATGCCCAGCGGCTTCGCGCGGGTGTCGATCAGCGCCCGGGTCTGCGGGAACAGGTCTTCGTCCACCACGAGGCGCTGGGACTTGCTGCGGCCGGCCCGGCGCAGCAGGGTCATCGCCTCGGCGGCGGCGGTGGCCTCGTCGAGCATGGAGGCGCCGGAGACCTCCATACCGGTCAGGTCGCCGACCATGGTCTGGAAGTTGAGCAGGGCCTCGAGCCGGCCCTGACTGATCTCCGGCTGGTAGGGGGTGTACGCCGTGTACCAGGCCGGGTTCTCCAGGATGTTGCGGCGCAGCACGGCCGGGGTGTGCGTGCCGTAGTAGCCCAGTCCGATCATGCTGCGGGCGACGACGTTCTTGCCGGCCAGCTCACGCAGCCGGGAGGCGACCTGCGTCTCGGTCAAGGGTGCGGGCAGCGCGCCGAGGGAGTCGCCGGCCTCGGCGATGGCCGCCGGGACCACCTTCTCGGCCAGCTGGTCGAGCGAGTCGAGACCCAGGACGGAGAGGATACGGGCGAGTTCGGCCTGATCCGGGCCGAGATGTCGGGCGGCGAATTCGGGTGCGGCGGGAGTCGGCATCGACGAGGACCTTCGGTGGTCGGGTCCGGGGTACGGACGCGGGTCCTCTCCCTCTGTCATATCGCCGTGGCGATGCCTGAGAGATTCAGTCGCGGACGCCGGGGCGGCCGCGGCCTTTCACCGTGGGCGGACGGCTGGCGCCGTCGCTTTCCAGAGACGCCGGCAACTGCCACGGTCCTGGTGCCTGAGAGTTTGACGGAGAGGTGTTGCTCCTTCGGCGGCCCGCTGGACGACGATCCGTCCACCGAACGCTCTCCCGCGGCGCAGCGGCGTGTGCCCAGTTTACAGGCCGGGCGCTATCCGGTGCGGCGGGTGCGGCTCTTGCGGCGGGCCGCGAGCTCGTCCTCGGGCGCCGTCTCCGAGACACCGCCGTCGGCGCGCTCCCCGGGGAAGTCGGCGATGGTGCCGGTGAGCTCGCGCATGGCGCCGGAGACCGCGATGCCGAAGACGCCCTGCCCGCCCTGGAGCAGGTCGACCACTTCTTCGGCGGAGGTGCACTCGTAGACGGTGGTGCCGTCCGAGAAGAGGGTGATCCGGGCGAGGTCCTCGACCCCGCGCTGGCGCAGATGGTCCACGGCCACCCGGATGTTCTGCAGGGAGATGCCGGTGTCGAGCAGCCGCTTGACGATCTTGAGGACCAGGATGTCCTTGAACGAGTACAGCCGCTGGCTGCCCGATCCGGCGGCGCCGCGGATCGAGGGCACCACCAGTGAGGTGCGCGCCCAGTAGTCGAGCTGCCGGTAGGTGATGCCGGCGATCTGGCAGGCGCTGGGAACCCGGTAGCCGACCAGCTCGTCGGGCACGGTGTCGTTGGGGAACAGACCGGGCGCGATGTCGTCGAGTCCGCCCTGCACCGGAACGGCGGGCGCGACCTGGTCCGCTGTCTTCTGTTCGTCGGACCGCAGATCGGACGGCTGGTCTGCCACGGCAACTCCCTTACGCAAGTTCGGACCTGAGCGGGTCCCTCGTTCGAGGGTACTCCTCCGGGTCGTTCCGGTGTGTCCGCCGACCAACCGCGTCGGCGCTTGCGTATGAAGTTAGGGTCATCGCGGGCCTGAGACAACGCGACGCGCGGTAAACCTCAACCTAAACTTCAGGTGTAGGTGAACGGTGACTCGGGAGAGACCGTTCCGTGACCGGCGCCGGCCGATCAGCCCGGTGCGTCCGGCCCCAGGAAGTCCTCCGGAGAGACCTGATCGAGGAACTCCCGGAAGGCCTCGAGCTCCTCCTCGCTGGTGCCCGGCTCCTCTCCGCCCTCGGCGGCGGCGTCCTCGTCCGGGATCTCCAGGCCGGCACCGTCGAGCACCTCGTCGGCGGCGACGATGGTCGCACCGGTGCGCAGCGCGATGGCCACCGCATCCGACGGCCGCGCCGACACCACGATCCCGGAGTCGAAGACCAGGTCGGCGTAGAACGTGCCCTCGGACACGTCGACGATGCGGATCTGCGTGAGCTTCTGGTCGAAGGCCTCGCAGAGATTGACGATCAGATCGTGGGTCAGCGGCCGCGGCGGCTCGATGCCGCGCTGCTGCAGGGCGATCGACGCCGCCTCGCTCTGCCCGATCCAGATCGGCAGGAAGCGGGTCCCGTCGGCCTCCCGGAGCAGCAGTACCGGCTGATTCTGCGGGGACTCCACCCGGATCCCGACGACGCGCATCTCACCCATCGAAGTCACCTCTGCCGTTGCCGATTCACACCTGACGCCCGGCGCGTCAGTCCAGGACGCCGCGAACGGCGGCCTTCACCAATTGAGTATGCAGCGTCACCGACAACGCCGCCATCTCGCGGATCAGCTCCTCCGCACGATCACGCGAGCCGGTCCCCCGGCCTTTGGCGATCGGGCTGGCGATCTGCGCCACGAGGCCGGCCTCGCGGTCGGCGCTGACCTTGAAGGCCCGCAGGTGGCGGGTCTCCAGGCCGAAGTTCGCCAGAGCCGCGGCCGCCTCGACCAGCCGCACCGCATCCTCGTCGAAGAAGCCGCCCGGCCCCGCCGACAGCAGACCGTTGCGGGTCAGTTCGGAGATGAACGCCGAGTCGACCCCGGTCCGCTCGATCAGCGACTCGCGGGAGACGCGTCCGCCGCGGGACGAGAAGTCGGTGGCCGGCGCCACCGCGCTGCGCGCCGACGAGAGCAGCGCGGTGCCGCCGCCGTCGCCCTCGCCGTCGATCGCGTCGAGCTGCTCACGAATCACCTTCAACGGCAGATAGCGGTCCCGCTGCGCGGTCAGCACGAAGCGCAGACGTTCGCAGTCGGCGTCGCTGAACCTGCGGTAGCCCGACGGGGCACGCTCGGGCGTGACCAGCCCCTCGGACTCCAAGAACCGGATCTTGGAGATGGTGACGTCCGGGAAGTCCTCCCGGAGGATGGCCAGCACGGCGCCGATCGACATCGACCGGTCGCCGCCGGCATCAGAGCGAGCAGCTGACCCGGTCACGATGCAGAAGCGCCCGTCTCCCCGGCACGCGGGCCGGACAGGAACACCAGGCGGAACTTGCCGATCTGCACCTCGTCACCGTTGCTCAGGGTCGCGGTGTCCACCGGCTCGCGGTTCACATAGGTGCCGTTGAGGCTGCCCACGTCCACCACCTCGAAGTCGGTGCCGGAGAGTCGGAACTCGGCGTGCCGGCGGCTGACCGTCACGTCGTCGAGGAAGATGTCGCTGTCCGGGTGCCGGCCGGCCGAGGTGGTCGGCTGATCCAGCAGGAAGCGCGAGCCCGCGTTGGGACCGCGCTTGACCACCAGCAGCGCCGTACCCGGCGAGAGCCGCTCGACTCCGGTGTCAGCGGGCTCCGGCGTCGTCGCGGGCGCGTCGATCTCCTTGATGAAATCTTCGCGGAAGACCGAAGTCGTCTCCACGGGGGCTTCAAAACCGTCGTCGTTACCGCTCACCACAACTCCTTCACCGGCCACGGCCGGGATATCGCTCAATCAGTTTTCCCGCGAACACTCCTCGCCGTTGAGCGCGTTCGCGACAGCAGGAACTCCTACCTGGAGAACCTACCGGTTGGGTCGGCTCTGCGTCAGCAGTCACCGACGATTCCGTCCACGCCGAAATCATATCCGGCGCACCCGTATCGGCCGTTCAGTCCCCGATGACCGCGGCATAGCCGGCCGCATCGAGCAGCCCGGCCAGCACCTCGTCCAGGTCCACCCCGTCGGCCACCGTGATCTCGGCGAGCCAGCCCTGTCCGTAGGGCTCCGAGTTGACCAGTTCCGGCGAGGCGTCGACCGCATCGTTGACCGCCGACACGGTACCCGCCAGCGGACCGTAGATGTCCGACACCGACTTGTGCGACTCCACCTCGGCGAACGAGTCACCGACGACGACCTCGGCCCCCACCTCGGGAAGCTGGACGTAGACGACCTCTTTGAGGGCATCCTGAGCGTAGTCGGTGACACCGACCCGGACCGTCGACGGTCCGACCTTGGCCACCCACTCGTGATCTTCGGTGTAGCGCAGGTCGTCGGGAATCTGGGTCTCGCTCAACGTTTCACCTTTCATTCGTCACCGGCGCAGAGCACCGGTCGGCACCTGAAGATTCTATCGGCCGGGGGCGCTCGCCGCGCCCGCAACCCGGGGCATCCGGCGCAGCACCTCGATCGTCTGGATCCAGTACAGGACCAGCGACCAGAGATACATGCCGACGCCCCAGATCAGGAAGGCCCAGCCGACCGGGAAGAAGACCGTGCCCACCCAGCCGTCGATCTGCCCGGCCAGCAGCCACGGGAAGGCGCTCATCAGCGCGAACGTCGCCGCCTTGCCGATGTACAGGGTGGGCAGGGCGGTCACTCCGCGCGAGGCCAGCAGCGGCGCGGTGGCCAGCAGCAGCACGTCCCGGGCGATGATCAGGCCGATCAGCCACCACGGCACATAGCCCTGGATGCCGAAGCAGATCGGGATGATGATCACGTAAAGCCGGTCGGCGGCCGGATCGAGCAGCGCACCGAGCCGGGACGACTGGCCCAGCCAGCGAGCCAGCTTCCCGTCGAGCCAGTCCGACAGCCCGGAGACGAAGAGCACCACGAACGCCCAGCCCGGCGAGTCGACGTCGAGCAGCAGCCAGATGAAGACCGGGATCAGTGCCAGGCGCATCACGCTCAGCGCGTTCGGCACGGTCCACACCGCATCCGAGCGCTCGCGCGCCCGCGAATCGCCGTCCCCGGCCCGAGTCACCGGAAGATACCCACGATGCCCTGCAGCGCCTGCGAACCGGACGAGAACTGGTTCTCGTGAACCAGGTACGTCCAGGTCATCGTCGACCGGTGCATGTCGGCGTCGTCCATGTCCAGACCGTCCTGGGTGATGGTGGCGGTCCTGAAGGTCTCCCGGGCCGCTTCCCGGGCCTCGTCGACGATCTTGGTGAACTCGGCGAAGATCAGCTTGTTGAACTCCTCGAGCGGGCTCTGGTCGCCCAGCGCGCGCAGGTGGATGCTGGCCTGGACGTCGGCCACATAGGCCAGATGGTCGGCCCAGCCGCGGTCGAGGTGGAAGAGCATGATCTGGCGCACGGCCTCGGCGATCACCTCGTCGTCGACGGTCTCGGCGAGCTCGGTCCAGCGCTCGGCTTCGAGGTCGCGCAGCTCGTCGGCGGCGACCTCGGTCTTGAGGATCTCCATGCGGCGGCGCACGATGGCCTCACGCTGCTCGTTGACCCGCTTGTTGAAGTTCCAGGTGTTCGAGTGCTGGGTGAGCATCGCGGCCTCGGCGATGCGCTGAGCCTGCTCGACGGTCTCGATGCCCTTCGCCCCCATCGAGCCGTCGGCCTCGGTGGACTGCGGATCGCGCTTGAGGCTCATGTTCTTGACCACCAGCGGATCCTCGAGCGAGGAGAAGAACACCGACCGGCCCGGATCGCCCTGGCGGCCGGCCCGGCCGCGTAGCTGGTTGTCCAGACGCTCGGTGTCGTAGCGGCCGGTACCCACCACGCACAGCCCGCCCAGTTCGAGGACCTCTTCGCGGGCGTCGTCGTCGCCGCTCGAGCCGCCGAGCCGGATGTCGGTGCCGCGGCCGGCCATCTGCGTGGACACCGTCACCGCACCCTTGCGCCCGGCCTCGGCGATGATCGCCGCCTCCTCGGCGTCGTTCTTGGCGTTGAGCACCACCGCCGACACGCCGGCCTTGTCGAGGAAGTACGCGAGCTCCTCGGACTGGGCCACGTCGTGGGTGCCGATCAGGATCGGCTGACCGGTCTCGTGGACGGTGGCCACGTAGTCGACGACGGCCTCGACCTTGTTGGCCTTGGTGTCGTAGACGCGGTCGGGCTCGTCGTCGCGGATGTTGGGGGTGTTCGGCGGGATCTGCGAGACGGCCAGCCCGTAGAACTGCCGGAACTGCTCGCCGGCGGCGATCGCGGTACCGGTCATCCCGGCCACCCGCGGGTAGCGCCCGATGAGCGCCTGCACGGTGATCGTGTCGATCACCTCACCGGCCTCGGTCAGCGCCAGGCCCTCCTTGTACTCGACGGCCGCCTGCACGCCGTCCGGCCAGCGCTGGAGCCGCGCGACCCGGCCGCGCGAGGCGTTGATCAGATGGACTCCGCCGTCGCGCACGATGTAGTGCACATCGCGTTCGAGCAGATAGTAGGCGTAGAGCGCCACGTTGACGTGCACCAGCGTGCTGCCGACGTGCTCGTCGTCGTACAGGTTGATCCCGCCCAGGGTGGCCTCGACCAGGGCGGCGCCCTCGTCGGTGAGCGCCACGTTGCGGCCGTCGGAGTCCACCTCGTAGTGCTTCTTCTTCAGCCGGGAGACCACGTCGTAGATGGCCTTGTTGCCGATCGATGCGGGTGTGGAGCCGGCCAGAATCAGCGGAACCAGCGCCTCGTCGACGAGCACGGAGTCGGCTTCGTCCACGATCGCCACGTCGGGCACCGGCGCCACCAGTTCGTCGGCGCTGACGGCCAGCTGATCGCGCAGCACGTCGAAACCGATCTCGTTGACCGAGCCGTAGGTGACCTGGCCGCCGTAGGCCTCCTGGCGCCCGGTCCGGGTGGAGTCCTCGGCGATCGAGCCGACGCTCACCCCGAACAGCTCGTAGAGCGGCGCCATCCACTTCGCATCGCGCACGGCCAGATAATCGTTCACCGAGATGACGTGCACACTGTGCCCGGAGAGCGCATAGCCGATCGCCGCGATCGCACCGGCCAGGGTCTTGCCCTCACCGGTGGCCATCTCCACCACGTCGCCCTCGAGCATCCGCAGGGCGCCCTGCAGCTGCACGTCGAACGGGGTCATCTCCAGCGCCCGGGTGCCGCCCTCGCGGGCCAGCGCCAGGAACTTGGCGCGGTCGCCCTCGTCGAGCAGATCCAGATCGCCCGCAGCCTCCGCGAACTCGGCATCGGACAGGCCGGCGGCCCACTCGTCGTGATCGGCCGAGGCCTCGATCAGCTCCACCGATTTCGACTGATTCCGGGAGGTCTGCGCACCGAGCATGCGCCACATCGCGTTCGAGAACTTTCCCACCGGGCTATCCCACTCCTCAAGCATCGCCATGGGGCCGCCCACGCGCGCGGGCGACGAATCGTGCTCTACCGTACGCGGCCAGAAGCCCGACGGCTCGCACCTCCTCCGGCTACCGTGGCGAGGGTGAGCAGACGCACCGCTTTGATGGCCGCCGTGAGTGCCGCACTGATTCCCGTCGCCGCCGCGCTCAGCGCGTGCAGCGCCGACGGCGACGACCACGCCGCCACCGTCTCCGTCGATCCGGCCTCGCTGGTCGGCAAGACCTTCGTCTCCGATGTCGTCGAGGGCACCGCCATCCCCGGCGGCGGCCCTCTCGAGGTGTCCTTTCCCGAGGAGGGCCGGATCAGCGCGACGGCGGGCTGCAACCGGCACGCGGGCACGGTGACCTTCGACGGCGGCACCCTCACCACCGGACCGCTGGCCGGGACCCGGATGGCCTGCGCCGGCGAGCGCGGCAACGCCGACGCCTGGCTCAGCGACTTCTTCTCCGGACCGGTGACCTGGAGTCAGACCGTCAGCGCGGCCGGCGAGACCCCCGCCGATCCGGACGGGTTGCTGCTGCGCCGCGGCGATCAGACCGTCTCTCTGGCCCAGCAGCGGCCCACCGCACTGGTGGGCACCGAGTGGGCCCTGCAGTCCCTGGTCCGCAAGCAGGGAGTGGAGTCCTCGGTGGACATCGAACAGGCCGACGTCCGGCTGCGCTTCGGCGACGACGGCCGGCTCACCGGCAACACCGGCTGCAACACGGTCTCCGGACCGGCGACGGTGAGCGGCCAGACCATCACGATCGGGCCGCTGACCACCACCGAGAAGGCCTGTCTGGAAGAAGGAATCGCCGACGTCGAGCAGGCTGTACTGGCGGTCCTGGCCGGAGCGGTGAAGTATGAGATCGACGGCGATCGACTGGCGCTGACCAACGCCGCCGATCCCGCCATCGGTCTGCGCCTGACCGCCCGCTGAACCGGACCGCTGCGGTCCGGCAGCACGCCCCGCCTCCGCTCCGAAAGGACCCGCATGTCGCCCACCACCCGCACCCCCGCCGTCGTCACCGTGACCGGAGCGGCCGGCAGCATCGGCTATGCCGCCCTGTTCCGGGTGGCCTCGGGCGCCATGCTCGGCGACGACCAGCCGGTGGCACTGCGGCTGCTCGAGTTGCCGGGCGCGGTCGCCGCCGCCGAGGGCACCGCGATGGAACTCGACGACTGCGCCTTCGACCTGCTCGCCTCCGTGGACGTCTTCGACGATCCGCGGGCCGCCTTCGACGGGGTGAACCATGCGCTGCTGATCGGCGCCAAGCCGCGCACCAAGGGCATGGAGCGCGGCGACCTGCTGACCGCCAACGCCGCCATCTTCCAGTCCCAGGGCGCCACCCTCAACGAGGTGGCCGCCGCGGATCTGCGGGTGACCGTGGTGGGCAACCCGGCCAACACCAATGCCGCGATCGCCGCCTCCTGCGCACCCGATATCCCGGCCGAGCGGTTCACCGCCCTGACCCGGCTCGACCACAACCGGGCCGTCGCCCAGCTCGCGCGGCACGCCGGTGTTCCGGTCTCGCAGGTCGGCGGCATCAGTATCTGGGGCAACCACTCGGCCACCCAGTATCCGGACATCTTCCACGCACACGCCGGAGCGCGGCCGGGCAGCGAGTTCGCGCAGGACCGCGGCTGGCTGACCGACGATTTCATTCCCACCGTCGCCCAGCGCGGCTCGGCGATCATCGCCGCCCGCGGCGCCTCGTCGGCGGCATCGGCCGCCAATGCGACCATCGAACACGTCCACGACTGGGTGCTCGGCACGCCCGGCGAGGTGTGGACTTCGGCCGCGGTGGTCTCGACCGGCGCCTACGGCGTTCCCGAGGGTCTGGTCAGCTCCTTCCCGGTGCGTTCGCGCGACGGCCGCTGGGAGATCGTGGAAGGCCTTGAGGTGAACGACTTCTCACGCGCACGCATCGATGCGTCCGTCGCCGAGCTCGAGGCCGAACGTGATGCGGTGGCCGCGCTGACCTGAACACCCGGACCGGCTCGGATCGCCCGGGCGGCCGGACTACGATCAGTCCATGAGCAAGTCCAAGGGCAAGACCGAGTCAGGTCCCCGGCTGTCGAAGAAGGCCTACGAGTCCGAGCTGTTCCGGTTGCAGACCGAACTGGTGGAACTGCAGGAATGGGTGCGCGAATCCGGCGCCCGCGTGGTGGTGATCTTCGAGGGCCGCGACGCCGCCGGCAAGGGCGGCGCCATCAAACGGATCACCCAGTACCTCAGCCCCCGCGTGTGCCGGGTCGCGGCGCTGCCGGCGCCCACCGACCGGGAGAAGGGCGAGTGGTACTACCAGCGCTATGTGGCGCATCTGCCGGCGCCTGGCGAGATCGTGCTGTTCGACCGCTCCTGGTACAACCGCGCCGGAGTGGAGAAGGTGATGGGCTTCTGCACACCGGAGCAGCACACCCGCTTCCTGCGGCAGACGCCGATCTTCGAGCAGATGCTCATCGACGACGGAATCCTGTTGCGCAAGTACTGGTTCTCCGTGTCCGAGGAGGAGCAGCTCCGGCGCTTCCGCGCCCGCCGCGACGATCCGGTGCGGCAGTGGAAGCTCAGCCCGATGGATCTGGAGTCGATCTACCGGTGGGAGGAGTACTCGCGGGCCAAGGACGAGATGATGGTGCACACCGACACCTCGGCCAGCCCCTGGTACGTGGTCGAGTCGGACAACAAGAAGCATGCGCGGCTCAACATGATCGCGCACCTGCTCGGCTCGATCGACTACCTGCCGGTGGAGCGGCCGCGGGTCAAGCTGCCCAAGAAGCTCGAATCGTCGGGCAACTACCACCGCCCGCCCCGCTCGCTGAGCAAGTTCGTCCCCGACCACGTCGCCACCCTCGTCGGCGACAGCGACGACTGAGACCGGAGCCGATCCCCGGATGACCCCGACCCTGACGGGCCTGCGCCGCCGTGCCCGGCGCGCGGCCGAGAGCACCGACCTGATCTACCTCGTCTGCCCGGCCGGTTTCCCCAACTACGGCGATGAGCTGATCGCGCAGGCCTGGCTGCGCCATCTGGCCCGCCATCGCCCCCTGGCCACCGTGGTGGTCGACTGTCCGCGGCCCGGCGCCGCCGCCCTGATGCTGCGCCGCGCCAACCGGCGCGCAGTGTTCGTCAACACCCTCTGGGAGTTGACCGGCTATGCGCACGGCGCCAATCGCGACGGGGTCGACCCGCAGGCGCCCTGGGAGTGGGTGGCGCAGGCGGCCAGCCGATTCGGTCCCGCCCCGCGCGAAGGCCACGGCGTCGACATGCTGTTGCGCGCCAGGACCCTGCACCTGCTCGGCGGCGGCTACGTGAACGCGGTGTGGCCGCAGCACGTGAGTCTGGTCGCCGCCCTCGCGGCCGTGGCGCGCACCACCGGCGCACGCGCCGCGGCCACCGGTCAGGGACTGCTGCCGGCGGTCACCGGTGCTGCCGCGCAACGTCTTTCCGACGATCTGCGCGGGTTCGACATCGTCGATGTCCGGGATCAGCCCTCAAACGACCTGATCGCCGACCAGCCGGGTGCCTCGTTCAGCGGCGACGATGCGTGGTTCTCCCCGGCGATCGATCCGGAGCGCCCGGCCGTCGCGCCGTCCGGACGGGTGGTGCTGTGCGCGCAGAGCGACCTGACCGACGACTTCGAGCACGGCGGGCTCCGCGGCGCCGGCGCGCTGGCCGGCTATCTGACCGAGGTCCTCGACCACTGGCGGGTGCCCGGTGACCGGGTGATCGTGATCGAGGCGATTCCGGGCCTGGACATGGTGGTGCCCGGGCTGATGGGCGAGCGGCTGTCCGGGGCGCAGCGGCTGTCGTTCCTGGACGTCTGGGAGAACGGACTGCCGCTGCGCGACGGCCACACCTGGCTCTCCACCCGCTTCCACCCGCATCTGGTGGCCGCCGCCGCCGGGGAGCCCGGGGTGGCCGTGGTGCCGAAGCCGGACTACTACGGAACCAAACACGCGAGCCTGCGAGCCCTCGGCTCGGACTGGCCGATCGTCGCCGGCGGCGACCCCGTCCCGGATCGGCCGTCGGCCGACGGGGGCTTCACCGCCGACGCGGTGACCTCGGCCCGGCGCCGCAAACGCGCCCTCGCCGACCGCCTCTACCCCCGGGGCGTCCGGCTGCGCTGATCACCGGCCGAAGCCGGCATCGCGCAGCGCCTGCGCCATCGAGCCGTTCGCCGGCCGCTCCCCGCCGCGGGGGTTCTGCCCGCGCGTGTTCTGCCCGCCCTTGTTCTGGCCGCGCTTGCCGCCCCCGGACTTCCGGCCGCCGGGGCGTCCACCGGAGCGGCCGCCGCGCGGATTCGCCGGATCGTCGTTGAGCCGCAACGACAGCCCGATGCGCTGGCGGTCGACGTCGACCTCCATCACCTTGACCCGCACCACCTGGCCGGAGCGGACCACCTCGTGCGGATCGGAGACGAACTTCTCGGACATCGCCGAGACGTGCACCAGTCCGTCCTGGTGCACGCCCACGTCCACGAAGGCGCCGAAGGCGGCGACATTGGTCACCACTCCCTCGAGCACCATGCCGGGGGTGAGATCGGAGACCTTCTCGACGCCCTGCGCGAAGGTCGCGGTCTCGAACGCCGGCCGCGGATCGCGACCGGGTTTGCGCAGTTCGTCGAGGATGTCGGTGACGGTGGGCACACCGAAGCGCTCGTCGGCGAAATCCGCGGGATTCAGGGCGGCCAGCGCCCGCTCGTCGCCGATCAGCTCGGTGAGCTCGCGCCCCGTGGCGTCGAGGATGCGCCGCACCACCGGATAGGCCTCGGGATGGACCCCCGAGGCGTCGAGCGGATTGCCGCCGCCCCGGATCCGCAGGAAGCCCGCGCACTGCTCGAATGCCTTGGGGCCCAGGCGCGGGACCTCCAGGAGACCCTTCCGGTCGGTGAAGGCCCCGGCCGAGTCGCGGTGCTCGACGATGGCCTTCGCCAGCGAGTCGGTGATGCCCGAGACCCTGGCCAGCAGCGGCACCGAGGCGGTGTTGACCTCCACGCCCACCGCGTTCACCGCGTCCTCGACCACCGCGTCGAGGCTGCGGGCCAGGACCGCCGGGGTCACATCGTGCTGATACTGGCCCACGCCGATCGACTTGGGGTCGATCTTCACCAGTTCGGCCAGCGGATCCTGCAGCCGGCGGGCGATGGAGACGGCCCCGCGCAGCGAGACGTCGAGCTCGGGCAGCTCGTGGGAGGCGTATTCGGAGGCCGAATACACCGAGGCGCCGGCCTCGGAGACGACCGCCTTGGCCGGTGCCCGCTGCCCGGCCGTGCGGATCTCGGCGACCAGTTCGCCGGCCAGAGCATCGGTCTCCCGTGAGGCGGTGCCGTTGCCGATGGCAATCAGATCCACCTCGTGCCGGGCGACGAGCGCACCCAGAATCGCCTTGGCCTGATCCCACTTGTTCGCCGGCTGGTGCGGGTAGATCGTGGCGGTGTCGACCACCTTGCCGGTGCCGTCGACCACGGCCACCTTGACACCGGTGCGGAAACCCGGATCCAGGCCCAGGGTGGGCCGGGTGCCGGCCGGCGCGGCCAGCAGCAGATCCTTCAGATTGGTCGCGAAGACCTCGACCGCCTGTTCTTCGGCGGTGCGGCGCAGCCGCAGCCGGGCGTCGACGGTGGCCGAGATCATCAGCTTGGTGCGCCAGGCCCAGCGCACAGTGGTGGCCAGCCAGGGCGTGGCCGCGCCGACCGCGGCCCGGTCCACCCCGAGGGTGGCGGCCGTGAGCGCCTCGTACGGTTCGTCCTCGCCGCCGTCGAAGGCCACCGTCAGCACGTTCTCCTTCTCGCCGCGCAGGACGGCCAGGACCCGGTGCGAGGGCATCGTCGCGGCGGCTTCGGCGAAGTCGAAGTAGTCGCGGAACTTCTGTCCGGCCGGGCTCGCCGCCACCTGATCGGACTTCGGTTCGGTGCGTACGGTGGCCTCCCGCCAGAAGCGTTCGCGGACCGCGCCGACCAGCTCGGCGTCTTCTCCGGCGCGTTCGATGAGGATGTGCCGGGCGCCGTCGAGTGCCGCGGCCGCGTCAGGGACCTCGTCGCCGAGATAGCCGGCGGCGGTCTCCTCCGGGTTGCGGGCCGGATCGTCGAGCAGCGCCTGGGCGAGGGGTTCGAGGCCGTTCTCGCGGGCGATCTGCGCCTTGGTCCGCCGTTTGCGCTTGTACGGCAGGTAGATGTCCTCGACGCGGGCCTTGGTGTCGGCGGCCCACAGTGCGGATTGCAGCTGCGGGGTGAGCTTGCCCTGTTCGTCGATCGCGGCGATCACCGCGTCCCGGCGTTCGTCGAGTTCGCGCAGGTAACTCAGCCGCTCCTCCAGACGCCGGAGTTCCGCATCGTCGAGTCCGCCGGTGGCCTCCTTGCGGTAGCGGGCGATGAAGGGCACCGTCGAGCCCTCGTCGAGCAGGGAGACCGCGGCCCGGACCCGGTGTTCGGCCACCTGGAGATCGGCGGCGATCCGCGCGGTGACCGGGGCCGGAGGCCCGGAGGCGGCGGCCGGTGCGGTGGACGGGGACACGAGTGCGGGGTCACTGGTGGGCACCCGAGCAGGCTACCGGTCAGTGACCGGGCACCGGTACCTCACCCCGCGCCTCCGGCACGCAGGGCGGCGCCTCCGGCGCAGCCGCTCCGGCCGTCCCCGCGGCCTCGCGCCGGCGGAGCATGAGCCGCACGGCGGCGACGATCACGACGATGGTGGCCAGTTGCAGCAGCCCGCCGCCGACCAGGGCCGCGCGCGGGCCGAAGAGTTGCGCCAGCCAGCCCAGCAGCGGCGCGCCGATCGGGGTGCCGCCCATCAGCACCGTCATGTAGAGCGCCATCACCCGGCCCCGCACCTGCGGGTCCACACCGGTCTGGATGTACATGTTGCAGGCGGTGAGCGTCAGCAGGGAGGCCAGTCCGGTGATCGGCAGGCTGATCGCATAGGTCAGATAGGTCGGCGCCAGTCCGGACAGGCCGATGAGCACCGCCACCGTGGACGCGGACACCACCACGAAGCGCAGGCCGGGTGCGGTGGCCCGCCGGGCGGCGATCAACGCGCCGAGCAGGGTGCCGATGCCCATGATCGAGCCGAGCAGTCCGTAGGCCTCCTCCCCCATGCCGAACTGACCGCGCACCATCAGAGCGTTGGTCATCTGGAAGTTCATCCCGAAGGTGCCGACGGCGAACGCCACCCCCAGGGTGATGAGCAGATCGCTGCGCCGGGCCACATACGAGAAGCCTTCGCGCAGCTGTCCTTTCGCCCGGGCCAGCGGGACGCTGCGATGGAGTCTGCTCTCGTCGAGCGCGGCCAGGGCCACGATGAACGCCAGATAGCTGACCCCGTTGGTGAGAATGGCCCAGCCGGTGCCGAAGGCCGCCATGATCAGTCCGGCGATGCCCGGCCCGATCAGCCGGGCCGCGTTGAACGACGAGCTGTTGAGCCCGATCGCGTTGGTCAGGTACTCGCCGCCGACCACCTCGGAGACGAACGCCTGCCGGGCGGGCGCGTCGATGGCCGCACCGATGCCGAAGACGAAGGCGAGCAGGTAGACGTGCCATGTCTGGGCGACACCGGAGACGGCCAGCGCACCGAGGATGAGGGCGGAGAGCGCCATCCACGTCTGGGTGACCATGAGCAGCTTGCGCTTGTCGAAGCGGTCGGCGAGCAGCCCGCCGACCGGCGAGAGCAACAGGGCCGGCAGGAATTGCAGCGCCGTGGTGATGCCGACGGCGATCGCCGAGTTCCCGGACAGTTGCAGCACCAACCAGTCCTGGGCGACGCGCTGGATCCAGGTCCCGATGTTGGAGACGAAGGCGCCGGTGACGTAGAGACGGAAATTGGGAACGGCGAGCGAGGCGAAGGTGTGTCCGCGAACCCTGCTCAACCGACGACCTCCTCACCTGTGCACCGAGAAGTATCAACGGTGCGGGCGGCCGAGATATTCCCGGGCTCAGTCGAGCGGGGCGGGCGGCTCCCCGTCGCCGAACGGCTCTCCGCCGAGCTTCTCGCGCCCGTGCGGAGTGTGCCAGTTGGCCAGATCGGGCCCCTTGGGCACGATCCCGGACGGGTTGATGTCCCGATGCACCTGGTAGTAGTGCCGTTTGATGTGATCGAAGTCGGTGCTGTCGCCGAATCCGGGGGTCTGGAACAGGTCGCGGGCGTACGCCCACAGCACCGGCATCTCGGACAGCTTCTGGCGGTTGCACTTGAAGTGGCCGTGATACACCGGGTCGAAGCGGGTGAGGGTGGTGAACAGCCGGATGTCGGCCTCGGTGATGGTCTCGCCCACCAGGTAGCGCTGATCGGCGAGCCGCTCGGACAGCCAGTCGAGGCGGCTGAAGAGCTGATCGTAGGCGGCGTCGTAGGCGTCCTGGGAGCCGGCGAAACCGCACCGGTAGACGCCGTTGTTCACATCCCGGTAGACCACGGCGTTCACCGCGTCGATCTCCTCGCGCAGCTCCTCCGGGTAGAGCACCGGTGCCCCGGGCCGGTGGTACGGCACCCACTCGGTCTCGAAGTCGAGGGTGATCTGCGGGAAGTTGTTGGTGACCACGGCGCCGGAGGGCACGTCGACGATCGCCGGGACGGTGATGCCCTTCTCGTAGCCGGGGATCCGCGCGAAGTAGGCGTCCGCCAGCCGCGGAATGCCGAGCACCGGGTCCACGCCGCCGGGGTCGAGATCGAAGGTCCACGAGCGTTTGTCGTGGGTCGGCCCGCACACCCCCATGGAGATGACCTTCTCCAGCCCGAGCAGCCGGCGGACGATGATCGACCGGTTGGCCCACGGGCAGGCGTAGGAGACGACCAGCCGGTAGCGGCCGGGTTCGACCGGGTAGCCGTCCGCGCCGTCGGCGGTGATCCGGGTCTCGATGTACCGGGTGTCGCGCTCGTACGGCTGGTTCGCGAGCACATAGCTGCCCTGCTCCCCCGCCTGCGGCGCCTGCTGATCGGACATCACGCATCTCCTTCGGATGTGGGCTGCGGCTCCTGGACCGCCATCGCCGGCTCGGCGGGCTCGCCGGGTTCGGCGGTCTCGGGTTCGGCGGTCTCGCTGGGTTCGGCGGTCTCGGGTTCGGCGTTCTCCTCCGGCTCGTCGGCGGCCGCGCCGGCGTCGCCCTCCAGGGCGCGGCTGAGTTCGGCGGAGACGTCGATGAAGCGCGCCTTACGCGCCTCCGGCTTCTCGATCTCCTGGGCCACGGTCCGTGCGATCACCCGGCGGATCTCCGCATCGACCTGGGCGAGGTTGCGGATCAGTTCGCCGCGCATGTTCCTCGAGGCCACGTCCACGAAGACGTCCGACGGCCTCGGCGGCTCCACCTCGATCCGCAGCTGCAGCGGACGGGCGCAGCGGACGGTGAGCGGGAGGGTGATCAGGCCGGCCACGTCGTAGTGCAGCCGGTCCAGTTTGAGGTCGATGAGCAGCCCGATGGTCAGCGGCAGCCGTACGGTGAACGTGATCAGGTCGCCCAGCTGCCGGCTGATGGCCGGTTCGTGGACCTGGACGTCGGCCCGCACCTTCACCATGCCGCCGGGACCGGCGGGGATCGGCCCCACCTGAAAGGCCTCGCCGGCCAGCGCACCGAGGGCTGCGCCGAGCCGTTCGGCGGTCACCGCCACTTCGAAGAAGGCCCGGCCGAACTCCTCGTAGGTCATGTACTGGTCCGGATCGATGGCCTCCGACGGCACGACGGGAGCGTTGTCGGCCGGACCGGCCGGGTCGGCCGGACGCGGAGTCTCGACGGCGGGAGTCTGGTCGGTCACGCACTCAATCCTTGGGCCTTGTCGGTGTACGGACTCATCGATGGGAGGCATCGCGCAGCCGCGGCGGGCAGGCGGTGCCGGGCAGGGTGAGCAGCTCGAAATGCCACCACTCGTTGTCGAAGGCACGGCACAGTCCGTACCGGCTGCCGTGGCGCTGCAGCCAGCGGGCTCCGCTGCGCGGCCCCACGTCGATCGCCTCACCGGTCACATGCGTGGATTCACCGGGCGGCAGCACCCAGCGGCGCGCCTGTCCCGGGCTGCCGTAGGTCGCCAGCCCGTCGCGCCAGAGCGCGGCCTGCTCGGCCCGGCTGCGTTTGCCGGAGGTGATCGACAGCGGTACGCCGTCGGCCTTCGCATCCCGGGAGGCCAGCGTGTACGCCAGGGCCAGCTGCGGAGTGAGGCCCGCGGTGCCTTCGGCCAGGCGCACCCCAAATACGGAGGCGGCGGGTGCGGCTGCCGCCGGCGCGGCTACGGCGCCGGCCGCGACCGTGCCGAGCACCGCCAGGACGGCGGCGAGTCCGGAGACCGTTCTGCGCATTCGGTACGGGTCCTTCCCGTGAAGGGGCTCTGCTTACGCATTGTGCCACCGATCACCGTGCACCGTTCAGGGCAACAGGCCGAATCGACGGCCCGCGACCACCGCCTGATGGCGGCTGTGCACGTCGAGCTTGCCGTACAGCGTGCGCACATACGATTTCACCGTCTCCGGCGCCAGGCCCAGCCGCTCGGCGATCTCCCGGTTGGAGCTGCCCAGGGCCAGATGCGCGAGCACCTGACGCTCCCGATCCGAGAGCGCCACCGGAGGCGGTCCGGACGGTGCCCGCGCCGCCCGCAGCCGGTCGCCGATTCCGGCCAGGGTCGCGGCCAGGTCGGTGCCGGGTGCCGTCCGCGCCAGTTCGTCGAGTTCGACGATGCTCTCGGTGATCGCCAGCGCCAGCTGCTCGTCGAGCGGGCCACTCGCACGCCGGCCGGCCGGAATCGCCTGACGCAGCGCCGACAGCCGCCGGCTCACCTCGTCGTCGATCCTGATCTCGTCGGCCAGTTCGGCCGCCAGCCCGGACAGTGCGCCGAGCATCCGGTCGGGCACCCTGGCCACCGATCGCAGTCCGCCGTAGATGACGGCCCGGGTGCGCCCGCCGACGACCGCGGGAACGGCGACCAGGGTCTCGATGCCCTCGCCGCCCACCTGCCGGTCGTACTCGTGGGTGATGGCGGTCGACCGCGAGTAGTCCACCACCTGTCCGGGCCGCCTGTCGTGCAGCACCCGTCCGCCCAGGCCCCGCCGCGAACCGATCGTCAGTCCCTTGAGCAGTCCGGTGCGGGTGCCGACGAAGCCGCTCAGCGGGAGTTCGCGGGCCTCGACCAGCCCGCCGAAGAGCACCGGCATCCCGGTCTCGGTGCGCGCCCGGCGCAGCGTCGAACGCACCTGCTCCTCGAGGGGCTCGGCTGGGGACATGATCACTTCCGTCGGCTGCTCCGGCCGACGTGGTCACCACCCCCGTCCGGGGGTGGTGACCACGCCGATGTGCTTCATAGCATAGAGGCTCACAGTCGTCGGCCCCGTCACGAAATGGACCCACCATGACCCCCTCGACCGGTCTCACCGCTGGCCCGGTGCTTCCCGGCGTCGCGTTCGGACACGCGAACACCTCCCCGCTGACCCCGCTGCGCTTCCTGGATCGCTCGGCGCGCGTCTTCCCCGGCCGCACCGCCGTCACCTACGGCCGCCGGGAACTGACCTACGCGGACTTCGCCGCCCAGGTTCAGCAACTGGCCAAGGCGCTCGCCGGCCGGATCGCCCCCGGTGACCGGGTGGCATACCTGGCGCCGAACATCCCCGAACTGCTCCTGGCGCACTACGCGGTGCCGCTGGCCGGCGGTGTGCTGCTGGCCCTGAACTCGCGGCTGGCCGGTCCCGAGCTGAGCTACATCCTCGACCACGCCGAGGCCAGGGTCCTGGTCTTCGACACCGAGTACGCCGCGACGGTCGCCGGGATCCGCGACGACCTGACCACCGTCGAGCACTTCGTCTCGGTCACCGACACCGAGTTCGGCCCGGAGCCCTCCGCCGGCACCGACTTCGCCACCGAGTACGCGGACTTCGCGGCCGGCGGAACCGGTCCGGACCTGCCCTGGACGGTGGCCGACGAGAACACGGTGATCGCCCTGAACTACACCTCGGGCACCACCGGAAAACCCAAGGGCGTCATGTACACCCACCGCGGGGCGTATCTGAACTCACTCGGCGAGGTCATTCACAACGGCTTCGATCGCGACACCCGCTACCTGTGGACGCTGCCGATGTTCCACTGCAACGGCTGGTGCACCACCTGGGCGGTCACCGCGGCCGGCGGGCGGCACGTCTGCCTGCGCGCGGTGCGCGCCGACGCCGTCTGGGACGGCATCGACGAACTCGGGGTGACCCACATGTGCGGCGCCCCGGCGGTCTGCACCACCATCGTCGGCGATCCGCAACGCGCGCACCGGGTCCCGCATCCGGTGCGGATCACCACCGCCGGCGCACCGCCGTCGCCGACGGTGCTCGGGCAGCTCGCCGCCATCGGGATCCTCGCGGTGCACGTGTACGGGCTCACCGAATCCTATGGGCCGTACACCATCTGCGAGTACCAGGACGACTGGGACGCCCTCGCCCCGGACGAGAGGGCCCGAATGCTGTCCCGGCAGGGTGTGGGCATGGTGCAGGCCGAGAACGCCCGGGTGGTGATCCCGGCGCCGGACGGCGGCCTGAACGACGTCCCGGCCGACGGCGAGACCATGGGCGAGATCGTCCTGCGCGGCAACAACGTGATGGCCGGCTACTTCAAGGACGCCGATGCCACCGCGCAGGCCTTCGCCGGCGGCTGGTTCCACACCGGCGATCTCGGTGTGATGCACCCCGACGGCTACATCCAGCTCAAGGACCGGGCCAAGGACATCATCATCTCCGGCGGCGAGAACATCTCCACCGTGGAGGTGGAGCAGGCCGTGGTCACCCACGAGTCGGTCCTCGACGTGGCCGTGGTGGGCGTACCCGACGAGAAGTGGGGCGAGCGGCCCCGCGCCTACGTGCAGCTGGTGCCGGGCGCGCCCGTACCGACCGTCGACGATCTGATCACGCACACCCGGGCACTGCTGGCCGGCTACAAGGTGCCCCGCGACATCCACATCGTCGACGAACTCCCGCGCACCTCCACCGGCAAGATCCTCAAGTTCGCGCTGCGCGAGCAGGCCCGCACCGAGTGACGCCGCACGGGTTTACCGTGGAGGGGTGGCAGCACCTCCCGCGATCGGACTGTCGGCATCGGCGCCGGCCCGCGCCGCCGATGCTCCCGGGCTGGCCGCACTCGAGCGCCTGATCGTCTCGTGCGCCGCCTGCCCGCGGCTGGTGGCCTGGCGCGAGGAGGTGGCCCGGGTCAAGCGGGCCGCCTTCGCCGACCAGACCTACTGGGCGCGCGGCGTGCCCGGCTTCGGACCGGCCGATGCGTCGATTCTGGTGGTGGGGCTGGCGCCGGCCGCGCACGGCGCCAACCGCACCGGGCGGATGTTCACCGGCGATCGCAGCGGTGACGTCCTCTTCGCAGCGCTGCACGCGGTGGGGCTGGCCTCGCAGGCCCGCGCCGTCTCCGCCGACGACGGACTCACCCTGTCGGGGGTGCGGATCAGTTCACCGGTCCGCTGCGCTCCCCCGCAGAACAAGCCGACTCCGGCCGAGCGGCGCACCTGCGCACCGTATCTGTCGCGGGAGATCGATCTGCTCGCCCCCACTCTGCGGGTGGCGGTGGTCCTGGGCGCCTTCGGCTGGCAGGCGCTGCTCGCGGTGCTCGTCGAGGCCGGCTGGGAGGTGCCCCGGCCGCGGCCGAAGTTCGGTCACGGCGTCACCGTCGCCGTCACTCACCCCGACGGCCGGAGGCTGACCCTGCTCGGCTGTTTTCACGTCAGCCAGCACAACACCTTCACCGGACGGCTCACTCCGGCCATGCTCGAGGCGGTCCTGCAGACGGCGAAGGAGATCGGAGGCACAGATGAGTGAGGGAACACGCGTGCAGGTGCGGCGGATCTACGATCCGCCCGAGCCGGACGACGGTGCGCGGGTGCTGGTCGACCGGCTGTGGCCGCGCGGCATCAGCAAGCAGCGCGCGCAGCTCGACGACTGGTGCAAAACAGTGGCGCCGTCGACCGACCTTCGCAAGTGGTATGCGCACGACCCGGACAAGTGGACCGAGTTCGGGCGGCGCTACCGGGACGAGCTGACCGACGACGACCGCGCCGAGGCGCTCGCCGGTCTGCGCCGGCGGGCGGCCGCCGGACCGTTGACCCTGCTGACCGCCAGCAAACGCGACGACATCAGCGAGGCCGAGGTACTGCGCGAGGTACTCTCCGGCGAGTGAACTGCTCGCCGGAGAGCACAGCGGCCCGGCTCAGTATCCGACGGCGAAGTTCCGCCGGTGGTGTGTCGGCCGCTCGATCTCGTCGACGAAGGCGACCGCGAAATCCGGTCCGGAGATGTAGGACTCCCCGTTCTCGCCGGTCACCAGCACCTCCCCGCCGTCTCGGTAGCGGCCGGTGCGCTCGCCCGGGTTGTCGCCGATGAAGCCGGCGGCGGGGTTGATCAGGAACCAGTCGAGGGTCTCCGGAGTGGCCTTGAGATCGTCGAGCACGCCGATCATCTCCCGGGCCTCGGCCTGGATGAAGTCGGGGAACTCCGGGGTGTCGGCGAGCAGAGGCCCGTCCGGGGCCACCCGGGTGCCGCCGGCCCCGCCGACCACGCCGAGCCGGGTGCCGGCCGGGATCCGGGCGGCCAGGTCGGCGACGGCCGGACGCACCCGGCCCTCCATGTCGCCGCGCGGTGACAGCGCGACCGCCACCACGTCGGGCGCGGCCAGCTGCTCGTCGGTCACGTCGGCCACCGAACCGGATCGGTAGTCCGCGCCGGCGACGGCACTGACCGGGGGTTTGCGGGAGAGTACGGTCACCTGATGGCCGCGGGCGAGCGCCTCGGTCACGATGTTGCTGCCTGCGTAACCGGTTCCGCCGATCACCAGAAGATGTGCCATGGTCAGTCCTTCTCTCGTCGGTATTGCGGTCGGTCTAGTCGGTCTGGTCGGCCGGGTCGGGGAGGTCGAGCTTTTCGACGAAGGCGCCCTGCCACACCGTGTCGAAGGGCGTGTGGCCGCTCACCCGGCCGGCGATGCCGGCGGCGGTGAACTCCTTGGCGAAGGCCACTGCGTCGGCGACGGCCGCGCCCTTGGCCAGCTCGGCGGTGATGGCTGCGGCGAGCGTGCAGCCGGCGCCGGAGACCCGCTCCGAGCCGACCTTCGGCGAGCGCAGCACCGTCACCTCCTCGCCGTCGAAGAGGACGTCGACGGCGTCGGGACCGGGCAGTTCCACCCCGCCCTTGGCGACCACGTACTGCGGGCCGAGCCCGTGGATCCGGTGGGCGGACTCGGTGAGGTCGTGCACGTCGTCGATACGCTCGAGCCCGGAGAGGATGCGCGCCTCGAAGAGGTTCGGCGTCACCACCGTGGCCTGCGGGAGAATCTGTTCGCGCAGCGCGGTGTCGGTGTCGAGGGCGGCACCGGGCTCCTGCCCCTTGCAGATGAGCACCGGATCGAGCACCACGTGCCGCCAGGTGCGCTCGCGCAGCGCCGCGGCCACTGTGTCGATGGTGGCCGGGGTGCCCAGCATGCCGATCTTGACCACGTCCAGGTCGTGTGCGGCCGTCGCCGCCTCGATCTGATCGGCGATCACCCCGGGGTCGATCGGTACGAAGCGGTGGTTCCAGCCGTCGGCCGGATCGAAGGAGACGATGCAGGTGATGGTGCCGACGCCGTAGACGCCGAGTTCCTGGAAGGTCTTGAGGTCCACTTGAAGTCCGGCGCCGCCGGTCGCTTCGGAACCGGCGATGACATAGGCGAGATCAACCACGGTATCCGAGGTTACTCACCAGAAGCGTCTCTGTCCGCCTCAGTCAGTGCGTTGCCGGAGTGATCCGCACCTGGATGTTCTTCATCAGCGGCTGATCGCTCTGGGTGCTGTAGTCGGCGGCGCCGATGAGCGCGTTCATCTCCGGCATGTAGCCGGCGGCGCTGCCGGCCGGCAGGTCGTATTCGATGGCGCGGAAGCTGCGCAGGGTGCGTTGCGAGCCGTCCTTGGAGGTGGCGACGATGTCGACCGCGTCGCCCTGTGCGATACCGCGGGCGGCCATGTCGTCGCGGTGCATGAACACCAGCTCGCGCAGGTTGGTGATGCCGCGGTAGCGGTCGTCGGCCGAGTAGATGGTGGTGTTCCACTGGTCGTGTGAGCGCATCGTCTGCAGTACCAGCACCTCCGGGGACTCCGGAATCGCCTGCGGCAGAACGGCGTGCGAGAACTCGGCCCGGCCGCTCGGGGTGTGGAACACCCGCTCGCGCGCGGCCTGCGGGATCCGGAAGCCCAGCGGCCGGCGCACCAGCTCGTTGAAGCCCTCGAAGCCGGGCAGCACCCGGGACATGATCTCGCGGATCCGGTCGTAGTCGGCGGTGTACTCCTCCCACGGGGTGGCGCTGCCGGGCAGCGTCGCCCGCGCCATGCCGGCCAGGATGGCGATCTCCGAACGCAGGTGCGGTGAGGCGGGCCGCTTCTTGCCCACGGACAGCTGCACATTGCTCATCGCGTCCTCGCAGGACACGCCCTGCACGCCGGAGGCCTGTCGGTCGCGTTCGGTGCGGCCCAGGCAGGGCAGTATCAGCGCGCGGCGCCCGTGCACCAGGTGGCTGCGATTGAGTTTGGTGCTCACCTGCACCGTGAGCTCGCAGTTGGCCAGTCCGCGTGCGGTGTAGCGGGTGTCCGGCGCGGCCAGCACGAAGTTGCCGCCGAGAGCGACGAAGACCTTCACGCTGCCCTCGTTCATCCCCTCGACGGTGGCCACCGTGTCCAGGCCGGGTGTGCGCGGCGAGCTGATGCCGCAGTGCTCGTCGAGACTGTCGAGCAGCGCCGCGCCCGGATTGTGGTTGATGCCGCAGGTCCGGTTGCCCTGCACATTGCTGTGGCCGCGGACGGGCGACGGTCCGGCGCCGGGGCGCCCGATGTTGCCGCGCAGCAGCAGCAGGTTCATGAACTCGCGGACGGTGTCCACTCCGTGCTCGTGCTGGGTCACGCCCAGGCACCAGGCGATGATGGTGCGCGGCGCGTCGAGGTAGAGCTGGGCGAGCGCCCGGATCTCGGCCTCGTCGACGCCGGCCTGCTCGCTCAGCTCGGCCCAGCTGCTCGCGTCCACCAGCCGCCGGTAGTCCTCGGCGCCGTGGGTGTAGCGCTGCAGGAACTCGTGGTCGAGGGCGCCGCCGCCGGGGGCGGCGTCTTCGGCTTCGAAGACGGCCTTGGCCATGCCCCGGATGAGCGCCAGGTCACCGCCGGGCCGCACCTGCACGTTGCGGGTGCCGGTGTCGGTGGCCTTGAAGCGGGCCATCCGGGTGATCTCGTGCGGAACGATGGTGCGGGTCGCCGCGGCCTCGACCATCGGATTGATGTGCACCACCTGGGCGCCGCGTTCGACGGCGTGGGCCAGCGAGGTGAGCATGCGCGGGGCGTTGGAGGCCGCATTGACGCCGAGGACGAAGAGCAGATCGCAGGTGTCCCAGTCGTCGAGGTCCACGGTGCCCTTGCCGGTGGCGATGGAGGCGGTCAGGGCCCGGCCGGATGCCTCGTGACACATGTTGGAGCAGTCCGGAAGGTTGTTGGTCCCGTATTCGCGGACCCACAGCTGGTACAGGAAGGTGGCCTCGTTGGAGAGCCGGCCGGAGGTGTAGAAGGCCGCCTGGTCGGGACTGTCGAGGCCCTGCAGAGTCTGGCCGACCAGGGCGAAGGCGTCGTCCCAGCTGATCGGGACGTAGTGGTCGGTGTCCGGGTCGTAGACCATCGGCTCGGTGAGCCGGCCCTGGTCCTCGAGGTCGAAGTCGGTCCAGCCCGACAGTTCGGTGACGCTGTGCGCGGCGAAGAACTCGCGGTCCACGCGTTTGCGGGTCATCTCCCAGGTGACGTGCTTGATGCCGTTCTCGCAGATGTCGAGCGTGATGCCCTTGTTGTCGTCGGGCCAGGCGCAGCCCGGGCAGTCGAAGCCCTTCACCGGGTGGTTCATGGTGAACATGGCGCCGGTGCCGGCGAGCAGTTCGCGTTCGGTGACGAGCACCTTGGAGACCGACGCGGCCGCTCCCCAGCCGGCGGCCGGATGGTGGTAGGGCCTGGACGACCAGGCCTTGCCGGTGGCCGGACCGAATCCGCCCTGCCTGGGCACGTTCGGCAGCAGACCGGGCACGTCGTCGTCGGGTTGATACCGGCTCGGCTTGGCACTTTCCGGGGCGACCATGTCCGGTCCTACCTTCCTGGGGATCCGGCGGCACGGGCTGTGTGCGCCGCCACATGTCTTCACGGTAGTCCGCGGCCGCCGCGGCCGCGAACGGACACCCGCACCGGTTGTGCTTGAATCCCGGTATGGGCGCCGCTGCATCTCCGGACTCCGCACGGACCGGAACCGCGATGCGCGCCGTGCTGGTCAAGACGGGCGGCGGCGAGGGGGTCGTGTTCTCCCCAGTGCTCGAACCGGTGCGGGTGGAGCTGGGGCGGACCTGGTCCATCTCACTGCCGGCGGCCCGCCGCTTCCCCGTCGCGGTGGATCCGGACATCCCGGTGCACTTCACGCTGATCGACAACCCGGAAGCGATGCCCGCGCCCGCGGCCGCGGTCCCCGGCGTCCCCATGCCGGCCGCGGCGGGGCCGCCGGTGGGCCCCTCGTCGGTGGAAATCGACTGCCCGTCGCCGTCTATCGAGGACTATCTCGGTCTGCTGACCGGCGGCGCGCCGAGCCGGCTGGAGGACACCGATCAGCCGGTGCTGCTGCAGGCGCTCGCGCTGCGTGTGGAGCAGCTCAGCCGGCACGAAATGGAACGTCTCGTCGCCCTGTCCGCGCCCGTGGTCACCGACGAGTTGATCGACCGGGTACGGTCCCTCGGTCCGGGCATCGACCACTCGGCCATGCCGCTGTATGCGAGCATGCGCCGCTTCGAGCGGCCGGACCGCCGGCCCGAACGGCTCCTCGCGGCGGTCTACAGCGCCGTCGCGCGCAGGGACTCCGCGACGGGGAAGCGCGCCGACGCGATCGTGACCGTACTGCGCCCGTGGGTGAGCGTCTGCGGTCCGCTGCCGGGTCTGGACGTCCCGGTTCTCGACGACCCGGCCGCCCCGTACGCGCCGCGGGAGGAGCCGGCCGCCGGCACCGTGCCCGGGACGCCGCAGCCGGCGCCTGCGCCACCGCACTCGGCTCCGGCAACGCCCCACAGCCGTCCACCTCGCCGGCCGCGGCCGCCTGCCGCCGGGCCGGCCGCGACGAGTTCGCCTCCGGCCGGGGGCACACGGCGCTGGTGGCGTCGGCGCGAGCGCGCGGATCCGGGCGCGGCACTCGAGTTGCTGTGGGCGTCGAGCCTGCGGCGGCACGACGCGGTGCTGACCGATTACCTTCCGTTCGAGCTGGATCCGCAGGTGATCCTGACCTGTCCGGCGGCCCTCGACGTCCAGGTGCCCGAGACCCGGGCCTTCCACGAGGCTTCGGCCACCGCATCAGCGCTGCGGACCGAATCGGGTCCCGCCGATGCGGGGCATGCACAGGCGTACGCCTCTGCGGTCTCCGAACTCGAGGCCGCGTGGACTGAGGCCAAGCGGCATGCGCTCGAGGTGGGTCTGGACTACTTGCAGAGCGGCGAAGTGCGTGACCGGCAACGGATTTCGGGTCTGCTGCAGCATGCCGACGCCACCACCGGAGCGGAGAGTCAGAGTTACCGGCAGCGCGCCGCGGAGATCCTCGCCGCCCTTCCGCCGCGGGGCACGGAGGAGTCACTCGGCACGCTCCGGCGCGCGGTACGCGGCGAGTTGCCTAGGGGCACAACTGATTAGCGCAGAGATCAGGTGAGATGCCGAGTGCCCCCGGACATATCGTCGCGGGGGCACTCGGTGTGAAGATCAGAAGATCAGAGGGCGCTCACGTTGGTCGCCTGGGGACCCTTCGGGCCCTCTTCGATGTCGAACTTAACGCGCTGCGCTTCTTCCAGGTTGCGGAAGCCGCTGCCCTGGATGGAGGTGTAGTGGACGAAAACGTCGCTACCCGAGTCGTCGGGAGCGATGAAGCCGAAGCCCTTTTCGCCGTTGAACCACTTGACGGTTCCCTGTGCCATAACTTGTGTACTTCTTTCATTGGTGCATGCGCGCCAAGGTCTGACGACGCACAGGCTATTGTGTCACAGATCCGCGCAAATGGCGCTACCTGACAACAATCCGCGTCGATCGGGGTGTCAGACCGCGGCGCCGCTGCCGCTCACGGCGGCCGTGGTGTCGGGAACGCCGAGCGTATGGGCCTTGTCGTCGGCCAAAGCCAGCAACCGCCGGATGCGGCCGGCGACGGTGTCCTTGGTCAGCGGAGGCTCGGCGTGCCGGCCCAGTTCCTCGAGGCAGGCGTCGCGATGGGCCACCCGCAACCGTCCGGCGATCACCCGATGCTCGGGCGCCGAACCGTCGGCGATGTCGTCGGCGAGCAGCTCGAACGCCCGCTCCACGCGCGAGACGGCGATTGCGGCGGCGTGCGCGGTGCGGCGGGAGTTGGCGTCCTCGAAGTTCACCAGCCGGCTCTGGCTGTGCTCGACGGCCGCCCGGCTGTAGTGGTGGTGCCACACGCGCGCGGATGCCACCGCACCGATCCGGTTCAGCATGGACTCGATCGCGGCGCCGTCTCGGATGACCACGGCAGGTCGTACGGGTCCGGATGCGCCGGCGGCGTCGTGGAATTCCCGCGCCCGGGCCGGAATGCCGAGCCGGCGCGCCGCGCCGACCAGAGCCAGTGCCGACTCCGGACCGGGACAGGCCACCTCCAGCCGGGGTGCCGCCGCATCCGGCGCACTGATCGTGCCGGATGCGAGAATCGCACCGCGCCAGGCGGCTTCGGCTTCGCGCACGCTGCCGCCGACCACGTGCACGGGCAGCCCGCGCACCGGCCGGCCGCGGCCGTCGATCAGGCCGGCTCGGCGGGCCAGGTCTTCGCCGTTGTCCACGAACCGCACCTCGTAGCGGAGAGTGGTGACGCTGCCGGTCTCCCTCCGCACCCGCACCTCGGACGGATACCGGTAGAGTGCGTGGACTTCCTGGCACAGCCAGCGCGCACTGTTGCCGCAGTCGAGCTCGGCCTCGACCACCAGTCGGCCGCCGACCAGCCGGACACCGCCGGAGAAGCGCAGCAGCGCAGCCACTTCCGCGCGCCGGCCGGCGATCAGCGGGACGGTGAGCCGGCTGAGTTCCTCACGCAGCCCGAGGGTCATCGCCGATCCGGTGGGCGCGGACTCGACAGAACCCGGTCCGGTCGGCACTGACGCAACAGATACGGCACTCACTTGGCGAACACACTCACTTCGGTCGGGGCTGACATCCGAACCACAGAGTACGAAGCGCCGGTCGCCGAAGCCTGAGTCGACGGCCCCGCACCGCGCGGGCCCAAGGTCCTCTGTTCGGGTGAATCATGCGTCGTCGGGGCGCGTTCGGCGAGTATGTATTATTAGGTAATGCTAACCTATCTCGACCGAGCGAAGCCCTGGGTGATCACCGCATTCCGCATCGTGATCGGCTTCCTGTTCTTCTGCCATGGCGCGTCGACGCTCTTCGCCTGGTTCCAGGCGCCACACGGCGGCGGCACGGCCGAGTTCGGTGCCTGGCCGGGGTGGTGGGCAGGCGCCATCGAGTTCGTGGGCGGCATCGCCGTCATGCTGGGCCTGGGCACCCGGATCGCGGCCTTCATCGGCTCCGGCGCGATGGCCGTCGCCTACTTCTGGAAGCACGGCGACGCCCTGCTGCCCATCCAGAACGACGGCGACGCCGCGGCACTGTTCTGCTGGGCACTGTTCCTGCTCGTCTTCATCGGGCCGGGACGGCTGGCGCTGTCGACCGTCGTCCTCGGCCGGCGAGAAGGCGCACCGGAGCGCACCGAGGCCATCGACGCCGAGACCGTCACGGCGTGACCTCGCGACCGCGGCGGACTGCAGGGTGAGGCACAGTCCGGCACGCCACCTGAACATGTGAACCTTTTGCCGGGAATGCCGGATCGAGCCGTGCTCGTCGATGCCTGAACATAGCCTGAGGGCGTTCCGACTCACACCTCTTCAGGGAGCCGCCCTCATGTCCTCACGTGCCCGCACATCGATGGTCGCCGCCACCGCGGCCGCAGCAAGTGCTGCACTCGTCGCCGGCGTGGCCGTCGGCCCGACCGCACCGCTGTCGCAGCCGACGATCAACGCCGACGTCGCTCTCGCCGGCTCGACGAGCATCGGCGGCGGTATCGCACTCGACCCCGAGGGGATCGTCACCGACTTGCCGCTGTTCGGCGAGACCATCTGGGACAATATTCGTGGCGAGTTCGGCGACTCGACCGCGATCGCCGTCCTCCCGGGAGCCGCGATCGCCGCCGCCGCGAAGGGCGAGAGCGCCACCGCGTTCGCGCTCGGCGGTCTCGCCGTCGCCACCACCGACATCAAGATCCTGGGACTGTTCGACATCCCGGCCGGTCAGGCCTCCTGTATCGGTGTACTCGCGTTCGCGCACTCGTCCACCGACGGCCTGTGTCTGAACGTTCTCGGCACCTTCGACGCCGACTACCGCAAGGACGCCGGCGAGGTCTCCTTCGCCCTCACCAACCCCGTGGCTCTCCTCGAACTCCTCACCGGCGACATGAACGTCGGTGAGCTCGTCACGGACATCCTCGACGGCCAGCCCCTCTCTCGGCTGCTCACCAAGGACTTCGCACGCCTGACACTCGGCGGCGGCAACATCATCACCGCCACCTCCGACTACGCCTTCGACGAGTACGCGAACTCCGGCGGCGCCATCGTGATCGGCTGGCTCGGCGGCAAGGTCGTCCTCTTCCCCGTCATCACCGGCAGCGACCTGCTCAACGGGCAGGTCAACTATCTCGGCCTGCCGAAGTTCGACTTCGCCGGCTTCCCACGACTCGACGGGATCGGCGACATCATCCCGTCGCTCAGCGTCGGGAAGTTCGACACCCCGATCCCCGGCGTAACGATCCCCGAATGGTCGACCGACGGCCTGCTCGATGCGGTCTCGACGTCCTCGACGACGACCGGCGAGACGGAATCGACCCACACCGAGTCGCGCCCGGCGATCGCCGCGCTCTCCGAGACCGCCGACGTGGAACAGGACGAGCAGCCGGTCGCCGAGCAGCCGGCCGTCACGGAGGAGCAGGCCGTCACGGAGGAGCAGGCCGTCACGGAGGAGCAGGCCGTCACCGGGAACGACAGCCCCGACGTGGACGCCCTGACCCCCGCCGCCGACGACACCGCCGAGGACACCGCCGACGAGCCCGTGGAGTCGTCGAGCGGAACCGAGACGACTGACAGCGCCGACACCGAGCCCGCCACGTCCGACTCCTGACCGATGTCGCGCGGACGAGAGCCGAGCCGCTCTGCCGCGCTCCTCGGGGTGCGTCAGGGGGTGTAGCGCACCCAGTCGACCTTGAGGGTCGCGTCGTCGGCGGTGTCCGCGTCGGGCGCACCGGGCCAGTCCCCGCCGACGGCGACGTTGAGGAGGACGTAGACCGGCTTATCGAACACCCATTTCTCGGTGGCGGTCAGCGACGATTTGTCGATCGAGTAGAACGGCTTTCCGTCGAAGGTGAAGGTGATCTTCGACGGCGCCTTGGTGACGCCGTAGGTGTGGAACTGCCCGGGGTTGATGTCGGTGACGTCCGAGCCCCGCTGGTAGCGCCCGGTGATCATCGATTCGATGTCGCCGAGTCCGCCCAGGCCGAGGGAGCCGAGGGCGCCGAGACCCAGGCCGCCCAGATCCAGCGAGCCGTTGCCGGGGGCGCCGTTGGTGGTGGGTCCGTGGATGCCGGCGTGCACGAAGTTGCTGCCGGTGATGTGCTCGGCGATGTCCACCTCGCCGGATTCGGGGAAGCCCACGTTGTAGATGTCCTCGCCCAGGAGCCAGAAGCCGGTGTGCAGCCCCTTGCCCATGGGCATGGCCATGCGAGCGGAGAGGGTGCCGTAGGTGAAGGTGAACTTGTCGAAGGTGTTCAGGCGCGCGGAGGTCCAGCCGGAGCCGTCCCGGCGGGCCTGGATGAGCAGGTGTCCCGAGCCGTCGAGGCGGGAGTTGTCGCGCGCGGAGGTGTAGACCTGCTGCTCGTTGTTGCCCCAGCCGCCTCCGCCGGTCTCGAAGTTCCAGATACTCCGATCGGGCGACGCACCGGCGGCGCCGTTGAACTCGTCGGAGAACGACTCGGCGGCGTGCGCGGGAGCCGCCGTCACCAGGGCGACGGAGACCGCGCCGGCCAGGATCAGACGTGCCCGCTTAGTGACGTATGCAACTTTCATAAGGGTAGGCTTAGCATAGCGCTGCCGGATCGGTCTCTCCGAGCGACCAGGAGCGGCGCACCTCACACCTGCACCTGGCGATCGGCGACAGCAGAAAACCGCCCCCACCGCGTAGCCGGTGAGAGCGGTTGACCTGCTGTCTCTGTCGGGCTGACAGGATTTGAACCTGCGACCACTTGACCCCCAGTCAAGTGCGCTACCAAACTGCGCCACAGCCCGTTTCCCCGTGCGGGGCGCCCCGGTCAACCGGAGCGAAAACTACCTTAGCCGACGTCCGGGGCGGACTGGTAATCGCACCCGTCAGCGGCGGCGACGCTCCTCGCGCTTGTCCTTGACGCGCACGTTGACGCGCACCGGCGAGCCGTCGAAACCGAAGGCTTCCCGCAGCTTCCGTTCCAGGAAGCGGCGGTAGCCGGCCTCGAGGAAGCCATTGGTGAACAGCACGAAGGTCGGCGGCCGGGTGGCCGCCTGGGTCGCGAACATCACCTTGGGCTGACGCCCGCCGCGCACCGGCGGCGGCGTCGCGGCGATGATGTCCTTCAGCCAGGTGTTGAGCCTGCCGGTCGGCACCCGCTTGTCCCACGATTCGAGGGCGCCCTCCATGGCCGGCACCAGCTTCTGCACGCTCCGGCCGGTCTGCGCGGAGATGTTGACCCGCCGGGCCCACGGCACACGCGCCAGTTCCCGGTCGATCTCCTTGTCCAGCTCGTAGCGCCGGTCCTCGTCGACCAGATCCCACTTGTTGAAGACGATCACCAGGGCCCGGCCGCTGTCGATGATCATCGACAGCACCCGCAGGTCCTGTTCGGTGATCGGCTCGCTCGCATCGATGAGCAGCAGCGCGATCTCGGCCGAGTCCAGCGCAGCGCGGGTGCGCAGCGATGCGTAGTACTCGTGCCCGGTGGCGGTGCGCACCTTGCGCCGCAGTCCGGCGGTGTCGACGAACTGCCACACCGTGCCGTCCAGTTCGATCAGCTCGTCCACCGGGTCGACGGTGGTGCCGGCGACATTGTCGACCACCGAGCGCTCCTCGCCGGCCAGCTTGTTGAGCAGCGAGCTCTTGCCCACGTTCGGCTTGCCGACCAGCGCCACCCGGCGCGGACCGCCGGCGGGCGCCGACTCGCGCGGGGTCTCGGGCAGCACGCGCAGGATCTCGTCGAGCAGATCACCGGTGCCGCGACCGTGCGCGGCGGAGATGGTGTGCGGCTCCCCCAGACCCAGCGACCACAGGGCCGCGGCGTCGGCCTCGGCCCGCTCGCTGTCGACCTTGTTCGCCGCCAGGACGACCGGCGCCTTGGAGCGGCGCAGCACCCGGGCCACCGCCTCGTCGGTGGCCGTGGCGCCGACGGTCGCGTCGACCACGACCACGATCGCATCGGCGCTGCGCATGGCGTACTCGGCCTGGGTGGCCACCGCCTGCTGCAGCCCCTTGGCGTCCGGCTCCCACCCGCCGGTGTCGGTGACCATGAAGCGCCGGCCAGTCCACATGGCCGGGTAGGACACCCGGTCGCGGGTCACACCGGGAATGTCCTCGACGACGGCCTCGCGGCGTCCGAGGATGCGGTTGACGAGCGTGGATTTGCCCACGTTCGGCCGGCCGACGATCGCCACCACCGGCAGCTTCACGTTCTCGGCGGCTTCGGCTTCGGTGACGAAATCGCTGAGATCCCAGTCGGATTCGTCACTCCAGGTGCCGTCGCCGGCAAGGTCGGCACCGTCGCTGAATTCAGCGTCGAACATCTCGTCAGACATGGCGTTCTCCGATCGTCGTCGCCACCAGTTCGGTGAGCCGGTCCAGTACCTGCTCCAGAGTCAGATCGCTGGTGTCCACCAGGATCGCGTCGTCGGCGGCCCGCAGCGGGGACACCGCACGGGTGGAGTCGAGGTGATCGCGCCGGTTGACGCTCTCGAGCACCTCCGCGAGGTCGCTGGGCCGGCCGGCGGCCAGGTTCTGTGCGTGCCTGCGCTGCGCCCGCGCCTCCGGTGTGGCGGTCAGGAAGATCTTGAGCTGCGCGGTGGGAAACACGACGGTCCCGATGTCGCGGCCCTCTGCGACCAGGAAGGCGTCCTCGGCGTGCCGCTGCTGCAGCGCCACCAGCTTGGCGCGCACCGACGGCTGCGCGGACACCGCCGAGACGGCCGCGGTCACCTCATCGGTGCGGATCGGCCCGGACACGTCCTGCCCGTCGAGGTAGACGTGCTGGCCGTCGTCGGCGAACCGCAGCGCGATGTCGGCCCGGTCGACCACCTCGGCCGCCTCCGGCGACTCCGGGTCCACCCCGGCCCGCAGCACGGCGAGCGTGGCGGCCCGGTACATCGCTCCGGTGTCGAGCATCTGGGCGCCCACGCGCTCGGCGAGCCGCGCCGAGACCGTCGACTTCCCGGTCCCGGCCGGCCCGTCGATGGCGATGACCCGCACCGGCGTCTGGATGGGATCGTCGACGGTCACAGACCCACCGCCTTGTAGAGCGCCCCGACCTCTTTGCTGTCGAGCACCCGCAGGCTGCCCGGACGCTGGTTGCCCAGTGCCACCACCCCGATGTCGGTGCGGACCAGCCGCTGCACCGGGAAGCCGACGGCGTCGAGCATCCGGCGCACCACGTGCTTGCGCCCCTCGTGCAGGGTCAGCCGCAGCAGCGTCTGGCCCTCGTGGATCTCGAGCACCGCGAAGTCGTCGACCGTGACCGGACCGTCCTCGAGTTCGATACCGCTGCGGAGGCGGCGGCCCAGGCCGCGCGGCACCTGCCCGCGGACGGTCGCCAGGTAGGTCTTGGGCACCTCGTAGGACGGGTGCATCAGCCGGTGCGCCAGTTCCCCGTCGTTGGTGAGCAGCAGCAGCCCCTCGGTGTCGGCGTCGAGCCGACCCACATGGAACAACCGCTGACCGGCCATCACGCGCTCGGCGACGAGGTCGCCGACACAGCGGCGGCCCTGCTCGTCGCTCATCGTCGACTGGACGCCCTTCGGCTTGTTCAGCGCCAGGTACTGCTTGGTCTCGTCGACCACCACGCGGGCCCCGTCGACCTTGATGACCGCCGTGTTCGGGTCGATGCGCAGGCCCTGCTCGAGGACGATCTGGCCGTCGACCTCCACGCGGCCGGCCGCGATCAGTTCTTCGGCACCGCGCCGGGAGGCGACACCCGCCGCCGCCAGCACCTTCTGCAGCCGCATGCCGTCGGAGACGTAGGTGGCGCCGTCACCGTCGACGAGGTCGTGACGGGGTGCCTGATGCCGTGCCGGTTTGGCGTTGTTGAGCCGGACCTTGCCGGATTCGACGTTCGGCCGCGAACCCTTGCGGTGCGGCTTTCGGGTCGATGCTTGCTGATTGCGGCCCTGACCTGAGGTCTTCTGACCCTTGCCTGCCGGCTTCTGGCCCTTGCCGCCGGCGGTCTTCATATTCTTGCTGGACGAGCGCTTGCGCCCGTCTCCGTGTCCCGGTCTGCCGTCTCGGCTAGCGGTTCCCATGGAATGTCCTTAAGTTGTGTTCACATCACTGCAGGATCACTGCTCGTCGGCGTCGGCCAGAGCTTCGGCCGCAGTGTCCTCCGTCGATTCTGCCGTCTGAGCACTCAGTTTGGCGAATCGCGGGTCGTCGAGGATCTCGTCGCCGAGGTCCTCGATGACGTCGACGTCGGGCAGCAGCGGCGCCAGATCGGGCAGTTCGCCGAGTGAGGCGAGGCCGAGTCGTTCGAGGAAGAGTTCGGTGGTCGCGTACGTGGTGCCGTGCGTCTGCTCGTCGGCGCCGGCCTCGCTGATCAGGCCGCGCGCGAGCAGGGTGCGCATGACGCCGTCCACGTTGACGCCGCGGATGGCGCTCACCCGGGCGCGGGTGACCGGCTGCCGGTAGGCGATCACCGCAAGGGTCTCGAGAGCGGCGCGGGTGAGCTTGGAGCGGGCTCCGTCGAGCAGGAGCCGTTCGACGTAGGGCGCGTAGTCGGCGCGGGTGTAGAAGCGCCAGCCGTCGCCAGCGAAGCGCAGGTCCATGCCGCTGCCGGCCTCGGTCAGATCGGCGGCCATCGTGTCGAGCATTGCGCGCACCCGTACCCGGTCCTGGTCGGTGACCACGGCGAGTTCCTCGGTGGAGATCGGCGAATCGACCACCAGCAGAACGGCTTCGAGCGCCGAACGCAGCTCGCGGTCGTCCAGGTAGAGCGCCCCCGCCTCGTCGAGGGTCGGTTCGGCCGCTTCCCGGTCGGACTGTGTTCCGGTCTCGTTCTCGGTCATCCGTACTCCTCCTCGGATCTGTCGAGCTCAATGTCCTGCACGTCGCGGTCACCGGTCCAGCCGACTTTGAGTTCGCCGAGCGCCTCGGGCTGTTCGAAGGCCACGGCCCGTTCCCGGTACAGCTCGAGCAGCCCCAGGAAGCGGGCCACCACCTCGAGTCCGTTGGCGCATTCGGAGACCAGCTGACCGAAGGTGAGCCACTCCCCTTTCGCGGCAGTGAGCAGCTGGGAGAGCCGCTTGGCCTGTTCGGGCACCGACACCTTCGCCGCGTGCAGATGATCGAGGCCGACGGTGGGTGTCGGTTTCGGGGCCATCGCTGCGGCGGCGATCTCAGCGAAGCGTCCGGCGTCGACCCCCAGATCCACTTCGGGCAGCAGCTCGGCGAAGCGCTCTTCGAGTGAGACTGCACGCGGATAACGTTGCAGCGCAGCGGCTTCGAGTTCACCGAAGAGGGCGGCGACCTGCTTGTACGCGCGGTACTGCAGGAGCCGGGCGAAGAGCAGATCGCGGGCCTCGAGCAGTTCGAGGTCGTCGGGGTCGGTGACCTCGCCGGACGGCAGCAGCCGCGCGGCCTTCAGATCGAGCAGGGTGGCCGCGATCACCAGGAACTCGGTGGTCTGTTCCAGGTCGGCCTCGGCCCCGAGAGCCTTGGTGTAGGCAATGAAGTCGTCGGTGACCACGTGCAGGGCCACCTCGGTGACGTCCAGCCGGTGCTGACTGATCAGGTTGAGCAGCAGGTCGAAGGGGCCGCTGAAATTGGTCAGCTTCACCTCGAAGGTGCCGGGCACCGCCGCAGGCCCAGCCTGTTCCGGGGAGGTCTGCTCAGTCACCGCGCGGCTCGTTGTGGGCGATGACCTCGCGAGCCAGGTTCCGGTACGCCTTGGCGCCGTTGGAGGTGGGGGCCCAGGAGATGATCGGCTCGCCGGCCACCGAGGTCTCCGGGAAGCGCACCGTCCGGCTGATGACGGTGTCGAAGACGGCGTCGCCGAAGACCTCGACGACTCGTGCCATCACATCGCGGGAGTGCAGGGTCCGCGCGTCGAACATGGTCACCAGGATGCCGCCGAGTTCCAGACGCGGATTGAGCCGGTCGCGCACCTTCTCGATGGTGTCGGTGAGCAGTGCCAGCCCGCGGAGGCTGAAGTACTCGCATTCCATCGGGATGAGCACATTGTCCGAGCAGGCCAGGGCGTTGACGGTGAGTAGGCCCAGCGACGGCTGGCAGTCGATCAGGATGTAGTCGTAGCGGTCGGCCACCGGGTGCAGTGCGCGGGCCAGCGCCTGTTCGCGCCCCACTTCGCTGACCAGCTGGATTTCGGCGGCCGAGAGATCGATGTTAGACGGGAGCAGATCCAGTCCGTCGACCCGGGTGCTCAGCAGCACGTCATCGGTGCTCGCGTACGGCGGCACCAGCAGATTGTGGACGGTCTCTTCGAGCTCGTGGTGGGCCACGCCCAGGCCGGCCGAGAGCGCCCCCTGCGGATCGAGGTCCACCAGCAGTACCCGGCGACCGGTCTCGGCCAGTGCGGCACCGAGGTTGATCGTCGACGTCGTCTTACCGACGCCGCCCTTCTGGTTGCAGACCGCGATGATCTTGGCCGGACCGTGCTTGTCACGCGGCAGCGGATCGGGAACGTCGCGGTACGGGCGGCCGGTGGGACCGAGCTCCGGCACGGCAGGAGCATCACCGAGAGGCAGCTGACCGGCGGCTTCGGGCGTCGTTCCGCTCACCTGTCCGTTGCTCCTCCCCGGCGAGGTCATCGCCTTCTGCGACTGCGGACGGCATCCGTGCGCCCGTGATCACCCTAATGGTAGTCACGGCCGTGGCGCGGCCCTATGAGGCGCACCCGTCAGAACGGCGGTGGGCCGGTGTCGGTGTCGCTTCTTTCGGCGGCGAGGCGCCGGTTGCGGCGGAGTCGGGCGCGTTCACGGCGGCGCCAGGCGTGTTTGGCTCGGGTGGGGCTGAGCCTGTCACCGGCCTGTGGTCGAGACCGGGGTGGGGATTCGGGTGTGGTCGTGGTGATGCTCTGGTGGCGGCAGTGCAGGTGGGTCAGTTCGGGGAAGAGCCACTGGTTCTCGGCGGGTTTGCGCGCCGAGTGATGTTCGGGGGTGGTGGTTTCGGTCCAATAGTGGCCGGTGTCGTCGTCGGGGTAGAGATCGTCGATCCAGTCGTGCGCGAAGGTCTTCAGGGCGTGGTGGAACGGGCATTTCGGGGCGATGTTGCACAGGCAGGTCGGTCCGCCCGCGGCCGGGTCGAGCTGGTCGTATTCGGTGGTGTGGTCGAGTTCGCACGCCCATGCCGGGCGGTCGCAGCCGGGCACGGTGCAGGTGCCCCACAGGAACCTGATCACCACCTCGGCAGTCGTGGCCAGCCGGTACGGGTCTCTGGGCAGGGCCATCGCGGCCAGCCGAACCGACTGCGGGTGTGGGGTATCGCCCCGGCGTGGTGCCGGGGTGTCGGGGCGCGGTGTACTTCGCTGTTCAGGGCCGCCGCCGGTGTTCGCGTGCAGGTAGGACGCGATCGCCGCGTCGAGGAGCCGTTCGAGACCGGAGTCGAACGCGTCGTCACCCCAGTCCGGGCCGTCCCCGTCTGAGCTGTCCCCGTCCGAGCGGCACCCGTCTGGGTCGTCCGGGTGGGGTTCGGTGATGTCGTCGAGGTTCAGGGGCCGGAGGCGGGTGTCGGGGCGTTGGGCGAGGTCGCGGACGTGCCGACCGGAGATCGGGCCGTGACCGTCGAGAACACCCGGCCCGGCACCGCCGTCGAGGGTCTCTCGGCGGCAGATCACGTGGATGACGATCCGCGCCTGCCGATCCGAGACCGCCTGATCGTCCAGCATTGCGGTGCAGGTGACCGGATCACCGCATTCGCAGGTGAACGCGACCCCGCGCAGCCGTGCCGTGGCCGCCGCCGACCGGCGCTGGGCCTTGGTCCGTGGATCGTTCGGGCACACCCCGGCGATCAACGCCTCGAGTGCGGCCATCGCCAAGGCCACGTCCTCGGCCGAAGCGGTCACCGTCAGCGCCGACAGACCACCGTCGAGGGGCCGGGAGGTCACCCGTTTCTTCGCTGCGGCGGCGTCCTCACGGCGGCGGATCGCCTCGGGATCGCAGACCATCAACACCCGATCCACCAACCGCTGGAGCCGGCCGGTCGTCCCCGGGCCGCCCTCACCGAGCACCTCGGCCAACCGGCGATCGATCGCGGCCATCGCCACAGGGTCGTCGACCAGCGCGGTACGTGCCACCACACGCTGGAACTGCCCGACCGTCAGCACTCCGGCACGCAACAACCCGGCCACCAACGGCAGCCGATCCCTCGCGGCGAGCGCCTCGTCCAACAGCGTTTCGGCCGCACGCTGGGAGATGCGCAGCATCACGGCCAGGCGGGCCGCGGTCGACGAGTACGGGTCACACACCCGTGCCGCCAGTTCACGACGCCGCTGACGGTCGAGATCCCCGCGATCGGCCACGGCGGTGTACTCGTCGTAGAACCGGGCCTGCACCAGATCACAGATCTGCGCCGCACCCCGATACTTCGCCCACGCCAGAAACGACTCACCCCGCGTCGCGGTCTGCACGTACGTCATCCAATCCGCGGCCTGCTGCACCTCGCCATCGGCCTCACACGCCCCGACCAACCCGATCACCGACAGATCCGCACACTCCCACCCACCACGCACATCATGACCGTCAACCGGACCCGAACCCACGATCGACACCTCCCCCGACAGCGCCAGACGAACACCATGATGTTCGCTCTCTAGTCCCAATCTACGCCGCGATATCAGTTCGCACAAGTGTTCGATTAAAGAAATCTCAAATGATTGTTTTGGCGGTGTTTCTGCAGGTCAAACATATGACCCGAAGCTGCCGTCAGTAGTCGCGGCCGGCGTGAATCCGCGCGATCAGCTCCTCGCCCGCGGTGAAGCGGCGCAGGTTCTCGGTGAGGAAGGGTGCCATCTCCCGGGTCAGACCGCTCGACGGGTTCGCGATGTGCGGGGTCACGATGATGCGCTCCGACGAGAAGATCGGGTCGTCGTCGGCGGGCGGCTCGGGATCGGTCACATCGAGTGCGGCACCGGCGATCTCACCAGCCTCCACCGCGGCCACCAGCGCGGCCTGATCGATCAGCGGACCACGACCGACGTTGACGATCCAGCAATGCCTCGGCAGTGCGGTGAGCACTCGAGCGTTCACCAGATGCCGGGTCTGCGCGGTCACCGGTGCGGCCAGCACCACGTGGTCGGTCGCCGCCCACACCTCGTCGAGCCGGTCGTGTGTCAGCACCTGATCGGCACCGGGAACCTCGCGGCCCGAGTGGTTCACCGCGAGAACCCGTGCGCCGCATGCCTTCAGCCGCGGAACCAGCGCGCGCCCGATGCCGCCGGCCCCGACGATCGCCACCGTCGAACCGCGCAGCGTCGTCACCCGTGGATCCAGCTCTGCGGCCCAGCGCCCGGCGCGGACGGACGCTGCGATCTGCCGCAGTCCGGCCAGCAGCAGCCCCAGCGCATGCTCGGCCACCCCTTCGGCGTAGAAGCCCGACGCATTGGTCCACAGTCGCCGGTCGTCCATCACCCCCGCAGCGGTGAAACCCTCGATCCCGGCGGTCTTGAGCGCGACGTACTCCACCGTGTCCGGCAATACGGGGAACTCCCCCGGCGTCCCCAGCCACACGAGCACCCGGGCCCGGGCAAGGTGGGTGACCACCCCTCCGGCGGCCTCCACCGCGGCCACCGCCTCCGGGTCGGCTACGGGTTCGACGGCGACGGTCAGCAGGGCATCGGTCATGCCTCCATGATGCCTCGCACAGCCGGGGTCTGCGCCTACCATCGGGTCGATACCGCTCTCCGGAAGGATTCGTCATGGCACTGCGCGAGATCACCTTCGCCTCGGCGAACGGGCGGGACACCGTCCACGGCTGGATCTACAGCCCCGCCACGCAGCCCCGGGCGATCGTCCAGATCGTGCACGGCCTCGGCGAACACTCCCGTCGCTATCTGCACATGATCTCGGCCCTGCTCGACGCCGGCTTCGTGGTCGCCGCCGACGACCACGCCGGTCACGGCGCCACCGCGGTGGCCTCCGGGGTCTGGATGGACACCGGTGAGAACGGCGCCCGCGCGGTGGTCGACGACGAACGCACCCTGCACGATCTGACCGTCGATGCCTTCCCCGGACTCCCCCACATCGTCTTCGGCCACAGCTGGGGCTCGATGATCGCCCGCAGCTACGCCGAGCACCACGGCGACGATCTGACCGCCCTCGCCCTCTGCGGGGTCGCCGCCCAGATCGCCGGTATCGACCGGCACCTCGACCGGCCGGCACTGGCCGCCGCACTCGCGCAGGGCCGCGGTGAGGAGCCCGGTGCGGAGTTCATGGGCGCGATGTTCACCGGCATGATCGAGCGCTTCCCGGACGCCGTCAACGGCAACGAATGGATCGCCCGGGAACCGGCAGTGGTGGCCGATCACGCCTCCGATCCGCTCAACGCGCTCGCCGATCCGATGACGGTCCGCTTCGTCGGCGACTTCGTGGACCTCTACGACGCGGTCAACGCCGGCTGGGCCGAGCGGGTGCGCACCGATCTGCCGGTGCTGATCCTGGCCGGCGCCCAGGACCCCGTGGCCAACTACGGCGAGGGCGCCTTCCACGTGGCCAACGCCCTGTGGTCGAGCGGTAATCGCGACGTCCGCACCGTGGTCTATCCCGGTGTGCGCCACGAGATCCACAACGAGCCGCCGACGCGCGCCGCCGTCGAGCACGAGCTGATCGACTTCGTGAACGCGCAGATCGGCTGAGCAGCCGTCGATTCCGCTACCGGGCGCGCGGATGCGCCGTCGCGTACACCTCGCGCATGGTGTTGACGGTCACCAGCGTGTACACCTGCGTGGTGGTCACCGAGGAATGCCCGAGCAGTTCCTGCACCACACGCACATCGGCGCCGCCGTCGAGCAGATGGGTGGCGAAACTGTGCCGCAGTGTGTGCGGTGAGACGTCCTTGTCGATCCCTGCCCGCTCGGCCGCGTCGACGAGCACCTGCCAGGCGCTCTGCCGCGACAGCCGGCCGCCGCGCGCATTCAGGAACAGCGCCGGACCGCCCTTCTTGGCGAGCGACGGACGACCGCGCACCAGATAGGCGTCGACGGCCGCGACCGCCGGCCGGCCGATCGGCACGATCCGGTCCTTGCCGCCCTTACCCCGCAGCACCACCGACCGGTCCTCCAGGTCCAGGTCGTCGACGTCGAGCCCGGTCACCTCGGAGATCCGGGCCCCGCAGCTGTACAGCAGCTCGAGCAGAGCCCGATCACGCAGTGCGCGTGGATGATCGGCCGCACCGGCCGCCTCCAGAATGGCCAGCACCTCGTCCACCGGGAGCGCCTTGGGCAGCCGCCGCGCCGGTTTCGGAGGCCGGACGGCGTGGGCCACATCGGTATCGACGAGCCCCTCCGCCGCAGCGAACTTGTGCAGTCCACGGACCGCCACCAGAGTCCGGGCCACGGACGAATCGGCCAGCGCCGGCTGCCCGGCATCCGGATCGCCCTTGCGCAGCTGCACCAGGAAGTCGCGCACCGCCGCCTCGTCGACGTCCCGCAGCGCGGCCAGCCGCCGGCCGGCGAGGAAGTCGCGGTAGCGTTCCAGATCCCGCCGGTAGGACGAGACCGTGTTGGCGGCCGCGCCCCGCTCGACCACCAGATGGTCCAGATAGCGCTGCACCACCTCGGCGACGTCCTGTTCCGGCACGCTGATCTCCTACGGGTGCTCGCCGGACTCGCGGCGGGCCGCGAACCGGGTGGACCGGTCGCGCCACGGCGCATCGGCCGATCGCAACGGCGCCCCGGACTGCTCGGCGGCGTACAAGGCCAGAATGCCCGCCGCCGCACTGGCATTGACGATCTCCCCCGCCAGCACCGCCGCCACGGCGTCGGCCGGATCGAGCCAGTCGATCGTGAGATCGGCCTCCTCGTCGGCCACTTCGCTGCGCGGCACCTCGGTGAGGTCTTCGGCCAGGTACACCCGCAGCGCTTCGTCGGTGAATCCGGGTGAGGACAGCAGGTCTGCCAGGGTGTGCCAGCGGCGCGCCGCCAGCCCGGCCTCCTCGGCCAGTTCCCGCTGCGCCCCGGCCAGCGGCGACTCGCCGGGGCCGCCGTCGAGCAGGCCGGCGGGCAGTTCCAGCAGCCGGCGCCCCACCGGATGCCGGTACTGGTTGATCACCGCGATCCGGCCCTGCGCATCGCGGGCGAGAACGACGACCGCACTGAGGTGTTCGACCACTTCGCGTTCGGCGGTGCGGCCACCGGGCATGGTCACCTGATCGCGCCGCAGCGCGACGATCGCCCCGTCGTACACCGTCTCCGATCCGGTGACGGTGAACGCATGCGATCCCGGTCCGCTCACTCCGGTGCAGCCGCCGGACGATCGGTCGCCGGCGTCTCGGCGAAGGCGGCATCGTCGACGGCGCCGTCGTCCAGAGCGGTCGCGTCGTAGCCGTCGAGCTCCACCGGAAGCCGCTGCGAGGCCTTGTATTTCACCGCGGCCTCGATGAACGCCGAGAACAGCGGGTGCGGGCGGGTGGGACGGCTCTTGAGTTCCGGATGGGCCTGGGTGGCTACCAGGAACGGGTGCTGCTCGCGCGGGTACTCGACGAACTCGACGAGCGTGCCGTCGGGCGACGTGCCGGAGAACACCAGACCGGAGCCGGAGATGGTCTCGCGGTAGGCGTTGTTCACCTCGAATCGGTGCCGATGGCGCTCGGAGATCTCGGTGGCACCGTATGCGCGGGCCACCTGGCTGCCCGGGATGAGTGTGGCCGGGTAGGCACCCAGGCGCATGGTGCCGCCCAGGTCGGCGTCACCGGCCACGGCGGCCTCCTGATCGGCCATGGTGGCGATCACCGGCGCGGTGGTGTCCGGATCGAATTCGGTGGACGATGCCTCGGCCAGGCCCACCGAGCGGGCCGCCTCGATGACCACGCACTGCAGACCCAGGCACAGGCCCAGCAGCGGGATCCCGTTCTCCCGGGCGTACCGCACGGCGCCGAGCTTGCCCTCGATGCCGCGGATGCCGAAGCCCCCGGGGATGAGGATCGCGTCCGCGTCGCGCAGGGCGGCGTGCGCGCCCGCCGGGGACTCGCAGTCGTCGGAGGGCACCCAGACGATCTCGGTGCGCGCATAGTGCGCGAAGCCGCCGGCGCGGACCGCCTCGGTCACCGACAGGTAGGCGTCGGGCAGGTCGATGTACTTGCCGACGATCGCCACCGTGACCGTCTCACGCGGCGAATGCACCCGCTCGAGCAGATCGCCCCACACCGTCCAGTCCACATCCCGGAACGGAAGCCCGAGCTGGCGGACCACGTAGGCGTCGAGCTGCTCGGAGTGGAGCACCTTGGGGATGTCGTAGATCGACGGCGCGTCCGGAGTGGAGATCACGCCGTCGATGTCGACGTCGCACATCAGCGCGATCTTCTTCTTCAGCGAGTCCGGCACCGGCCGGTCGCAGCGCAGGATCAGCGCGTCGGGCTGGATGCCGACACTGCGCAACGCTGCCACCGAATGCTGGGTGGGCTTGGTCTTGAGCTCACCGGACGGCGCCAGGTAAGGCACCAGCGAGACGTGCAGGAAGAAGACGTTCTCCCGGCCCACCTCGTGCCGGATCTGCCGGGCCGCCTCGATGAACGGCTGTGACTCGATGTCGCCGACGGTCCCGCCGATCTCGGTGATCACCACATCGGGCACCTCACCGCTCGAATCCGGCTCGTGCATCGCGAGCATCCGGCTCTTGAGCTCGTCGGTGATGTGCGGGATCACCTGGACGGTGTCGCCGAGGTATTCGCCGCGGCGCTCCTTGGCGATGACCGTCGAGTACACCTGACCGGTGGTCACATTCGCCGAACCGGACAGGTTTCGGTCCAGGAAGCGTTCGTAGTGGCCGATGTCCAGGTCGGTTTCGGCACCGTCCTCGGTGACGAAGACCTCTCCGTGCTGGAAGGGGTTCATGGTGCCCGGGTCGACGTTCAGATACGGGTCGACCTTCTGCATGGTCACGCGCAGTCCGCGGGCCGTGAGAAGCTGACCGAGGCTGGAGGCGGTCAGACCCTTGCCGAGCGACGACGCAACACCTCCGGTGACGAAGATGTGCTTGATCTCCGGCTGCCCGTGACGCAGTGTTCGCAAAAGAATTTCTCCCGTCGGGATGAATACCTACGGGACTTCAGCTTATCAGCAACGCTGCGGGAACGACGGACCCGTCAGGGCGCGCCGCAGTGCGCCTCACTTCTGTTCGGCACCCACCGTGATCGCCGTCGCACCCGGTCCGGTGCCGTAGGCCCCCGATCGGCCGTTGGCCTCCTCGTCGAGGGCCAGCACCACCGTCGTCCTGCCGATCTGGTCCTGCACGTCGTCGACCGTCGAGAGCGCATTGCCCAGTGCGGTGTCGCCGCGGACCGCGGCGATCGCGGCACCGCCCTGCGCGGAGCCGTCGCGCCCGGCCAGTACTCCACCCCGGGCGTGCGTGGCCATCGCCACCGCGAGGCGGCCCACCAGCATGCCCTGGGCCCCGGCGTCGTCGCCCAGGGATCCTCCGGTCACCACCAGCAGCAGATCCGCCGGCTCGACGGTGCGATCGGCGTAGTCGATGAAACCGCCGGTCCGCAGCGACTGCAGGACCGTCGACCGGTCCGCCGCACCCGCGGCCTTCTGGCCCTCCCGGGTGAGCAGCGCCGTACCCAGCAGGTCGCCGAGCCGGGAACCGGAGTCGGTGTACTCGACCCGCAGCTGCTGCCCGGTCGGGATGGTCTGGTCGATGATCGAGCTCAGCTTGGCCGCGTCGCCGTCCTTCACCAGGGTGTCGGTCAGGGCGATCTGCCCCGAGTATCCGGCGCCGGCATCGTTGAGCAGGCCTTTGAGCTCCTGCACGTCGGCCTCACCGGCGTCGGGTGCGGTCACCACCAGAACGGACTTGCCTTTCAGCAGGCCGTCGACCAGCCGCGGGCTGACGGCGCCGATGAAGGCGCCGTCCTGGTTGACCCGACGACTCAGGTCGTCACGTTCGTCCTGCAGCTTGCTCAGCTTGTTCCGGTCGGTCCCGGTGAGCGAGTTCAGCTGGTCGCCGATGAAGCCGGAGCCCAGGAACAGACCCACTGCCAGGGCCAGGAAGACCGCGATCAGCGAGATCGCGTGCTGACGCATGGAGATCATTGACTGTTCCGCAGTCCGCTGACCCAGTCGGTGAAGTCGCCCCAGCGATCGACGATCCAGTCGCCGATGTCCGCGCCGGTGCTGCTCATCGCCAGCGCGGCGATCACCACGATGAGGGCCGCGAGCACCAGCATGGCGATCGCCACCCCGCTGACGCGGCTCTGGTACAGCGTGGAGACGGCTTTGGCGTCGACCAATTTCTGCCCCACCTTGAGCCTGGTGAGGAAGGTCGACGGGATCTGCTCGCGGAGGCTGCGGTCGAAGAAGTCGTTGATGCCCCCGCTCAGACCCACGGTGACGATGAGGTCGGCACCGTGGTGGTCGGCCAGCAGCAGCGCCAGGTCGCCGGCGCTGCCGGCAGCCGGGAAGGTGACCGCCCCGACCCCCAGGTCCTGGATCCGCTCGAGACCCGAGGCGTGGCCGTCCGGATCGGCCGGCAGAACCAGCTCGGCGCCGCACTTGAGGGTGCCGGTCTTGATGTCTTCGGGGTCGCCGACGATCACCGACGGACGGTAGCCGGCCTTCATCAGCGTGTCCGCTCCCGAGCCGACGCCGATCATGATCGGCTGATACTCCTTGATGAACGGTTTGAGGTTCTTCAGGTCGACGGTCCGGTCGGGTCCGTCGCCGACCACCACCACGTGGCGTCCTTCGAGCGTGGTGTGCAGTTCGGGGATGCCGACCCCGTCGATCAGCAGCGGCGATTCGCTGCGGATGAACTCGATGGTGTTGCCGGAGAACGCCTCCAGATGGTCGACGAGCCCGGTCTTGGCGTCGAGCATGCGCTCGGCCACCTCGGTCTCGCCCAGTTCGGTGCCGCGGGCCACCACCCGGTCGCCGATGTAGAGCCGGTCGTCGTGCAGCCGGACCTTGCTGCCCTCCTTGACCCGGGCGAAGACCTCCGTGCCCACCGCGTCGAGCAGCGGGATCCGGTTGGCCGCCAGCACTTCCGGCCCCAGGTTCGGGTACCGGCCGGTGATCGACGGCGAGGCGTTCACCACGGCCGCCACCTCCGCGGCCACCAGCTGGTCGGCGGTGATGCGTTCCAGATCCACCTCGTCGAGGATGACGACGTCACCCGGGCCGACCCGGTCGACGAGCCGTTTGGTCTTCTTGTCGATCCGGGCGATCCCGATGACACCGGGCAGTTCGGTGGTGGTCCGTGAGAGCAGAGCTGGCATCCTCATGCGTCCCATCCTGATCACCTGCACCGCATACATCACGGAGGCGCGCCGTAACAAGTGCAACTTTTGTCACACGAGAATCACAAGTATCTAACTACTCAGGCACCTCACGTGTCACCGCGCTATTGAGCTGCGCGTGCCTCCTCGGCCGTCTGCAGCAGTTCTTCCGCGTGCGCACGGCCGGTATCCGAATCGCCGAGGCCGGCCAGCATCCGTGCCAACTCGGCGATCCGCTCGTCCCGGTCCAGCGAGGTGAGGGTGGAGGTCTGCCGGCCACGGCTGCCGCCGCCGCTCTTGCCCACCACCAGATGCTGGTCCGCGAAGGCCGCCACCTGCGGGAGATGGGTGACGACGATGACTTGGCGGTTGCGTGCGAGCTTCGCCAGGCGCGCGCCGATCTGGACGGCCGCACCGCCGCCGACCCCGGCGTCGACCTCGTCGAAGACCATGACCCCACCCGAATCCGGCTCGGCCAGCACCACTTCCAGGGCGAGCATGACCCGGGACAGTTCACCGCCGGAGGCCGATCTGGCGATCGGCAGCGGCGCCGCACCGCGATGGGCCACCAAGCCGAACTCCACCCGGTCGGCGCCGTCGGGCCCGGCCTGGGCAGCGGTGCCGTCGACGACGATGCGCAGGCGCTCGTCGTCCGGCGCGGTCAGGTGCACGCTCACCGCCAGTTCGCTGCCGCCCATCGCCAGACCGGCGAGCTCCGCAGACACTTTGCCTGCCAGCTTCGCGGCGGCCGTGCTGCGGCGCTTGTGCAGGTCGGCGGCCAGCTGAGCGACCGTCTCGCGCTGCTCTGCGGCGGTCTGCTCGAGTTGCTCGATGGACGCGCCCGGATCCTCGATCTGGGCGAGCCGCTGCTGGGCCCGGCGGTGCCAGTCGAGGACGCCGTCGATGTCGGCGGCGTACTTGCGGGTGAGCACCTTCAGTTCTGCCTGCCGGCTGAGCAGACGGTCCAGATCGTCGGCGTCGGTGGGCAGTGAGGACAGGTATCCGGAGAGCTCATCGCTGAGATCCCCGACCACCGCCAGCGCCTCGGCCACGCGCGGCAGCAACGCGCGCAGCGCGTCGTCGTCGGCCGCCTCGAGCTGACTGCGCACCACGCCGAGCCCGGTCAGCACGCCCGCCTCGTCGTGGGTGATCGCCTGATGGGCGCCATCGGCCGCCGAACGCAGATCCTCGAGGTCGGTGAGCCGGCGGATGGTGGCCACCAGGTCCGTGTCCTCTCCCGGCTCGGGCGCGACCGCCTCGATCTCCTCGATCCCGAAGCGCAGCCGGTCGGCCTCCTGCGCCAGCTCACGTGAGTCGGCCCGCCGCCGGTCCAGTTCGTCGAGGGTGGTCAGCAGGTCCCGGCGTGCGGCCCGGTAGCGCTCGAGCAGTGCCGCCGTCGCCTTCCCGGCGAAGCGGTCGAGCGCCGCACGCTGCTGGTCGCCGCGGATGAGTCGCAGCTGGTCGTTCTGGCCGTGCACGGCGAGGATCTCACCGGTGAGCTGACCGAGTACCCCGACCGGCACCGACCGGCCGCCCAGGTGGGCGCGGGAGCGGCCGTCGGCGCCGACTGTCCGCGCAGCGATCACGGTGTCGTCGTCGTCGAGTTCGGCTCCGGTGGATTCGAGCACGTCGTCGACGGCCGGTGGTCGCTGGGCCGCCGGTGGCAGCCGGAAGCGGCCCTGTACCACGGCCTTCTCGTCGCCGCTCCGGACGCGGCCCGCGTCGGCGCGGGCACCGGAGAGCAACCGGAGGCTGGTCACGATCATGGTCTTGCCCGCACCGGTCTCGCCGGTCAGGACGGTGAAGCCCGGGGAGAACTCGGCCGCGGCGGACTCGACGACGCCGAGCCCGCGGATCGACAGTTCTTCGAGCACGCTGCTCAGCTCCTTCCGCGCCAGCCGGTCACCGGCAGCGAGAACTTGGTCACCAGCCGGTCCGCGAACGGTTCCGATCCCACCCGCACCCAGCGCAGCGCGTTCTGGGCGCGCCGGGTCTCCACCCGGGCGCCGGCCGGCACGTCGAGCATCCGCCGGCCGTCGCAGACGGCGACGGCGGACCGTCCACGCGCATCGACTTCGACGGCGATCTGGGACCGGGGGCTGGTCACCATCGGCCGGGCGAACAGGGCGTGCGCATTGCTCGGCACGACCAGGATCGCCTCCAGGTCGGGCCACATCACCGGCCCACCCGCCGAGAAGGCGTAGGCGGTGGAACCGGTGGGGGTGGCGATCAGCAGGCCGTCGGCGCCGAAGGCCGACACCGGCCGTCCGTCGACCTCGGTGATCAGTTCGAGCACCCCGTTGTGCGAGCGGTTCTGGACCGCCACCTCGTTGAGCGCCCAGGTGCTTCCGAGCACGGGGCCGTGTGCCTCGTCGCGCACCTCGATCTCGAGCACCATCCGGTCTTCGACGCGGTAGTCGCCGCTGATCAGCCGGTCCATCACCTCGTCGATGACGTGCGCCTCGGCCTCGGCCAGGAACCCGATGTGCCCGAGGTTGATGCCCAGCAGCGGCAGCCGCGCCGGATAGGCGAGCTCCGCCGCGCGCAGGAAGGTGCCGTCGCCGCCGAGGACGATGGCCAGTTCGCAGTCGGCGGCCGCCGCCGGGTCGGCCTGGATCACTTCCACCTGCACTCCGGTGTCGCGCAGGCGCTGCGGATCCACCGGGTGCCAGGGTTCGTCGCCGTCGGCGGGCAGCCGGGTGTCGCGGTCGAGGATGCGCAGGGCGATGCCCGCGGCGGCGCAGCGTCGGCCGACGGTCTCGAGGGTCTGCGTCACCTCGTCGCGCCCGGTGTGCGCGACGACCAGAAAGGCTCGGTCACCGGTGCTCGGCTGGTCACCCATGCAGGCCTCCTTCGGTACGGTTGCGCGCGGTCATTGCGGTCCCTGGGCGACGGCCTCGTCGATCATCGCCGCCACCTGTTCGTCGTCCACGCTATCGCCTGGCTCGGACGGCGGCCCGTCGCCGTCCGGCCGGTGCAGCCACAGGAAGTACTCGACGTTGCCCGAGGGACCGGGCAACGGGCTGGCGACCACCCCGCGCAGCCGGAGGCCGAGGCCGGCGGCCACGCGCACCACCTGGTGGACGGCTTCGGCCCGCAGGTGCGGGTCGCGCACCACACCGCCGGAGCCGACCCGGTCCTTGCCCACCTCGAACTGTGGTTTGACCATCGGCAGCGCGTCGGCGCCCGGACGCAGGCAGACGGCGACGGCCGGCAGCACCAGCGCCAGCGAGATGAACGAGAGGTCGCCCACCATGAGGTCGACCGGCCCGCCGATGTCCTCGGGCGTCAGGTACCGCACGTTGGTGCGGTCGTGGACGTGGACCCGCTGGTCGCTCTGCAGCCGCCAGACCAGTTGGCCGTAGCCGACGTCGACCGCTTCGACCGCGGTGGCACCGCGGCGCAGCAGCACGTCGGTGAAGCCGCCGGTGGAGGCTCCGGCGTCGAGGCAGCGTTTGCCGGAGACCGTCAGACCGCGGGGTTCGAAGGCCTCGAGCGCGCCGAGCAGTTTGTGGGCGCCGCGCGAGGCCCAGTCGTCCTTGTCCTCCTCGATCACCAGGATCGGGGTGTCGCGGGCGACGTTCGTGGCGGCCTTGGTGGCGACGGTGCCGGCCACCTTGACCTTGCCCTCGTCGATCAGGGTGCGGGCGGCCTCCCGCGAGCGGGCGAGTTTGCGGCGGACCAGTTCGGCGTCGAGCCGGGCACGGGCGGCCATCAGCGCCACCGGCCGGACCGCCGGCGGACGTCAGCCACGGCCGACGTCGTCGAGCGCCGACGAGAGACGTTCGTGTGCGGCGGTGAGCAGTTCGCTCTGCCGGCTCAGGGCGGCCAGGTCGAACTCGCCGTCGGTCGCGGCGGCGACCTCGGCCGACTGTTCGAGCAGCTCGGCGACCTCGGCGGTCACCGGATGGTCGGCGGGATCGCCGGGATCCCCGGACAGTCGTGCCGCCTGGGCGGCGAGAGCCGACGGCGACGGGGCTCCGGGGCGGGGTCCCGGCGTCGGCCTCGGCGGCTGGCCCGCCTGCTGATTGGGTCCACTCATGACGGTAATCAGGCTACAGGCCGAGGGCGCGCAGGAGCTCGCCGGTTTCCGCATCGGGGCTGCTGATGCGCAGGTCGAGGTTCCCCACGTCGGCGGTCCACACGGCGTGGGCCAGTGCCGGCAGCAGTGAGGCCGCCCCGGCGGCGGCGCCGCGTTCGACGGTCACCCGGTTCTCCATGACGGTGATCTGCCAGCCGCTCTGGGGTCCCACGCGCAGGTCCCCGGCGGGCAGGTCGACGTCGGTGAGGGCGGGAACGATGTAGGCCGGTCGCTGTGCGGGCACCGCTGCGAGCACGTCGGCGGCGGTGCTGACCCCGGTCAGGACCAGCAGCGAGTCGATCCCGACCGCGTTGGCGCCCTCGATGTCGGTGTCGAGCCGGTCCCCGATCATCAGCGGTCGGCGACTGTTGCTGCGGGTCAGGGCTTCGCGCATGATGGGCGCTGCCGGTTTGCCGGCGACGAGCGGCTCCGCGCCGGTGGCATGTGCCACCGCGGCGACCATGGAGCCGTTGCCGACGAGCAGTCCGCGTTCGGAGGGCAGCGTCGAGTCGGTGTTGGTGGCGATCCACAGCGCACCCCGGCGGATCGCCAGTGCCGCCTCGGAGAGTTGCGCCCAGCCGGTCTCGGGAGAATGGCCCTGGATGACTGCTGCCGGATCCTCGTCGGCGCTGGCGACCGGGACCAGGCCGACGTCGGCGATCGCCTCGCGCAGCGCCTCGGCGCCCACGACGAGCACCGCGGAGCCGGACGGAACGCGTTCGGCGGTGAGCCGAGCGCCCACCTGGGCGCTGGTGACGGCCTGCGACGCCGTCGCGGCGAAGCCGATCGCCGAAAGATGCACGGCGACCTGCTCCGGGGTGCGGCTGGCGTTGTTGGTGACGAAGTACTGACCCCGGCTGTCGTCGGCGACGACCTCGACGGCCCCGGCCAGCGGGGTGTGCCCTTCGAAGAGCGTGCCGTCCATATCCCACAGCAGGGCGTCGTACCCCTCGAGCAGCCCGGCTTCCGGATTCTCCGCCTCGGTGGCGGCCGGCGCGGCCAGATCGATGCCGTCGGCGAGCAGTTCGGCGATGCGGTACTCCGCATCGGTCGTGTCGTCGACGTCGGCGGCCGCCGCATTCTGGTACCAGGTCAGGGCGTCGCCTCGGCGCCCGGCGGTTTCGAGGGTCGACGCATAGGCGCTGAACAGCCGCGCCGCCGTGGTGCCGGTCCGCCCGACCTGCAGGTCCTGTTCTTCGAGGACGCGCAGGGCTGCCTCCGGATCGTTCAGGTCCACATGTGCGCCGGCCTCGACGAGCGCGAGTTCGACGGCGTCCTCACCGGTCAGTGCCCGGCCGTCGGCGCTGCGAGCGAGCTCGATGGCCCGCTCCGGCCGGCCGAGGCCGCGTTCGGCGTCGGCGATCAGGGGCAGCAGTGCGTCCCCGTCGCCGGAGATCCGGCGTGCGGCGCGCAGTTCGGTGATGGCCTCCTGCCACTCGCCTGCGTAGTACGCGGCGATGCCGGCGGTCTCCCGGACGACGCCGACGCGCGCGGCACGGGCGCGGGCGGCGCGGGCGTGGTCGAGGGCCAGTTCGGGGTCCTCGGCGAGGACCTCGCCGACCATGACCAGGTGCCGGGCCACCTTGTCCGCGGTGTTCTTGTCGAGCCCGTGCAGATCCCGTCGCACCTCCGGATCGAGGTCTCCGGCTTTCACCTCGTCGGGTATCGACGGGGACGGCTGCCGACCGTTCTGATCTGTACCCCGGGCACCGTTGCTCATGACGTCCAATCTATGTGAAAGGCCCCCAACCTGGTGGTTGGGGGCCTTTCAAAGTTGTGTTCGGCGGTGTCCTACTCTCCCACACTGGTTAGGGTGCAGTACCATCGGCGCTGGAGGGCTTAGCTTCCGGGTTC